>Ga0209282_1002353_pt1 | contig 10871 bp, 8 predicted proteins | sample Mtrugardesep15_FD_187529 | JGI IMG/M metagenome (GOLD analysis project Ga0209282, IMG submission 187529) | Root nodule microbial communities of legume samples collected from California, USA - M. trunc garden sep15 (SPAdes) (version 2) | ecosystem: Host-associated > Plants > Roots > Nodule...
TTTAAGGTGTAAAATAGTAAGAATTTAATTAAGCGTCCATAAAAGAAAAAGTTTAATTAAGCGTATACAATATGATTATACAAACTTGATTAAATACAAAAAAATAAAATTAATCATTAAATTTATTTTTTTGATGCAATCATTAAAAAATAATTTTTATTCCATGCAAACCTTTTTTTTTTTTCATTAGAGACTTTTTTTAGATATATAAAAAAAATTATAAGTCAAGAGCAAAATGACATCAAAAAGAATAGTGTTCAACTAAGTTGGCACCCTACTCTAATTTGTTGTCAATTACTCATATATATTATTTTTAAAAAAGGAGAAAAATTACAAGTAAAAATTGGGGACATAAACCTGACCCAGTCAACAACCCTAATGGGCAAACATAAAAAAATAAATTCATAAAAGGGGTCCAACCCTAAAGATTTCAAACAAACGAACAAAGCGTGTCTAAAACTTTGGCGAATGAATTGATCGTCAACACGAAAATGATTCATGTACCATCAACTCTCTGCAACTATGACAGCAAGCAATAACGGCTCTTTCGAGTATATACAGTCCCATGTCAGTCAATCAAAGGATGACTGGGAAATATTTTTAATGGTGTAAGAATCAACGGCCAACACTGATAGATTCATGAACCAACGGCCCCTGAAACGAAATACAGCAGCATAACCAGCCCTTTCGAGCCCAACGAACCTATGCGCAGCGAACAAAACTCCAAAGCTGCAAATGTGCCCAAACCTTTGGATCCTGTAGATTTCAGCAAATCTGGAGCGAAACCAGGATACCCAAGACCAAAAACAACAAAGCATCAAAACTGATATAACGATTCATTCCGATCGATGAACCAATCACTGTCGGATCTAGAGTGAACCCAGTCCGCTAAGCAGCCCAACGGCAGAGTCGCAAAAACAATAGTATCTTTCACGGGCACCTGCATAGCCGGATTTGAAATGAAAACGACCCAGGAGGGTTTTACAAAACCAAACGAACACCTCCAAGCTTCAACATGAAGGTCTACGCGATTGGTGGACAAGCCCACCAATGCGTTACAAAAACATACGCTCAAAACCACCGACCGGAAAGGAGCCGCCGACGGTTCTAGCTCTGGTGGTGCGGAGGACAGATCTCTTCGCACCACCGTCTATGGCATCTACATCTTGGAAGAGGATGTTTGGATTTGGGGGCAAGGAGGGAGGCGGTGGATTAGGTTAGAGAAGGTTCAAAGAAGGTTCCAAAAAATAATTAATTATTCAAATTACAATAGTCAACTGAAACTCACACCACATAAGTAGAGGAGCTGCATTTTAAATTTTGATTACCGAGTTTGACCTACAATTTCTATAAAAAAATATCATAAAATTGTAGAATTTAATTATCTCATGTACTCTATATCGTTGTAAATATTTTTCGCGTGGTGGGTAAGAGGGGGTGCTTGAAGGAGAGTATAGATGGTTATGTTTGGTGGAAGGAGTTGGTACAGATCCGTAATGGAGAGGGAAGTTGGTTTGAAGAGAATTTAAGGAGGGTGATGGGTGATACTTTTGTTCTGATTCTTGGTTGGGGGTATTCCTCTCAAGGAAAAGTTTAAGAGGTTGTTTGAGTTGTCTGTGAATATGTTGGCCTTGGTGGCAAGTATGTTTTATTTGGGGTGGGAAGAGGGAGGAGAGGCTTAGAATTGGAAGCGTCGATTGTTTGCGTGGGAAGAGGAGTTGGTAGGAGAATGTATGACTACTTTACTTAACAATGTTATTTTATAGGTTAGCATTGGTGATCATTGGCGATGGGAACAAAATCCAGTTGTTGGTGACTCTATCAATGGTACTTATCAGTTGCTAGTTAATTTTGCTCCCCATTTTCGTTCACCCGTTTCGGATCTTCTTCGGCATAAGGACATTCCTTTGAAGGTATTTGTGTTTTCTTGATGTCTTCTCATAAATCAGCTTCTACCAAGAACAACTTATTTAGGTGAGACATCCTTAATCAAGACTCTGAGCTTTGCGTGAGTAGGTGTGGTGCTACATAATCGTCTAATTATTTGTTTTGGATTGTAATTTATTCAACAACATTTGGCAGATGTCCGACATTGGATTGGTTTCTCTTCAGTTGATCCTTCAAATATTTTAGACCATTTTATGCAGTTAGGTCTTGTAACAGGCGGTTCAAAAGCTCGGCAATCTTTTATGTATGTTATTTGATTTTCTTGTGTTTAGGTAATTTAGAATGAACAAAAAAATAAAATATTTAGCCAAAAAGAATGCTATATTCATCATTTGGATAAAGTCAAGTTGTTATCCTATTGGTGGATGAAGCCTGAAGGCAAAATACATTAATTTAGTTTCCAGTTATCATGGATGGTGGTTAGGCATGGCAACAAATCCTGTCTCATAGGTACCCGTCCGAACCAAAGCCAATGACGGGTTTTCCCTGCTTTGACTGGATTTGGGTTTCGCCGATTTGAAAACACGGGTACGGGATGGTTAATGGGGACATATGTATCCACCCGAAACTCATACCAAAACTCGTCACAAATGTAGAAAATCAATTTATTACTTCTTTTATACAAATAGAAATTCAAACTTTAAATCACTCAAACTTGTAATATACCTATCAATTGAATTATGTAAAAGAAAAGGTTTACAAAACTAATTCATTTTTTTTTAAGGAAACTAATTCATTTTATAGGTACATAACATATTTAACCTGTAAATAAATACAATGGCTTCTCATTTTTTGTGGACAATGTTTTCTTGCTTATATCATATAAAATGTGAACAAAGTTATTTGTATACAAGGAACTAAGTATGAACAATGAAAAGAAAAAATAAAAAATTGTACAAGTAAATTTGACAGGAAAACCAAATCATTAACTCAAAGATTGATAACCTAATGGTCCTTGTATGTCATTTTGTTTCTTATCATTTCTTCCCATCAATGATGGCATCCAAGGAAATAGCTTACTTAGCTCCTTGCTTATTTTACCAGACCTTAGTAGATTATCATTGATTCCAAATTTTGCTCTTTCAATAGCCTCCATTATATCTTCCCTTGCCACAGTTTCGCTACCTGCAGGGTGCAAATATGCATACAGATGACACATTGTTCTCACAATAAAAAATATCATAATTTTTTTTTGGTGACAAAAAAAAAAAAATATCATAATTTACTTTTGAAGGTAAAGGTCAAAGAAGAAATATTTGGTGGGAGGATAATGGGAAACTAAGGGTGTATTCTGAAGAGCTTATTTTTATTTATCATGTCACACAGACAGCTTAATTAAGGGTTAATAGCATAAGCACTTTCCATACAACTACTTATGTATAAATTATTATTTTTACGAAAGATAAAATAAAGCCAAACTAGTTTTGAATAGGCTACATCTACAACATGTTTCCATAAGCTATGCTAAAGAACTTAAGCAAATGTGCTAAAAACAATTTATGGACATGTCATATGTTGTTTTCATAAGCTCTCGCAAACAGTCTCACAACTGCTTATGCCCATAAATAAGTTGAAATAAGTCAATCTAAAGAACTTATTTTCATATGTTCATGGTTATTTTCAACTTACTTTCATAAGCTTCCCAAATAGCTTATATAATCAGCACATAGACAGCTTATATAGGGTTTACCTCCAAAAATGCTTATCAATCATATAAGCACATAAGTATGTTTATTCAAACACCCCAAAACCTAATTCGTACACGACTTGATATATGGTTAAGAGTACAGATTGCAAATACAATCTAATAAGTAGTGCAGTGGTTTGGGTTGAGACATCAAAGGCGAAAAATCCAGTGTTCAATCTCTTTTATTAACATTTTCCCTTCCCGTAACAAATTAACTACTAATATTATGCTATAAAAAAAAATCTAATAAGGAATTATCATTGGTGAATGAAAAATGTTATAGTCACAATAAAACTGTAAGTTGGTCTGATACCTCTTCGAGCGGCAAGCAATGCGGATTCATTGACGATGTTTGCAAGATCGGCACCTACAAGACCATCAGTAACAGTAGCAATTAAATGACCAATGATGTCTGCATCCTCCTCCAAAGGAACTCCTTTTAGATGCACAGCTAATATCTTTCTCCTTCCTTCTTCGTCAGGTTCTCCTACAAATACTTTTCTCGAGAAACGACCGGGACGACATAGTGCTTGATCCAACGCTTCTGGTCGGTTAGTTGCTGCAATGACAACCACTCTCATCTCTGATTCAAATCCATCCATTTCTGTCAGCAACTACATAGACAAAAAAAATCTTTAAAAGGTCAGCTCAGAGCAAACGACAACAATTGAGACTTGAGAGCACATGTTTTTTTTCTTCTTTTTTTTCCTTAAATTCCAATGAACATATGGAATATTGTTTTTCATGTAGATAGCATATACTAAAAATCTAATTCAATTAAATAATTGATAAAGAAACTAGACTATTAACATTTCAACCATGGTTAACAAATCGAGATTCAAATCATGAATCAGAAGGCCTAGTTATTGAATCATGAATTAAATCTTACTATGAATCATAGAATACATTACTAATAAAAACATGTCAGTTTTAAGTAAAAATTATAAGCTGATACATCATATGCGAACTTTACAGTAATTTAAGATTCAAATCAAAAATCAAATGACATAAGAAAATTGATTGGTTATACAAAGTTGACAAAAGTGGTTAGCTACATTAAGTTTCAGTAGTGGTTTATAAAAAAAAATTGAGATTCATCATAATGAATCAAGATTCAAGATGAGATTCATGTCCCAAAAAAATACACACCAGAGACTTGTATCAATTGAGTTCAGTTTAGTATCGAATCAAGATACGACTCAGATGCATCTTAAGATATAGATAACCATGAGTTCAATCATTTGTTGCTAGAAAAGAAATAAAAAAAATGATGACTAAACTTGCCTGATTTAGCGTTTGGTCCCGTTCATCGTTGAAGCTTCTTCCACGCTTGCCACCAACCGCATCAAGTTCATCAATGAATATGATTGATGGTGCAAATTTCCTTGCTGTACTGAACAGGTCTCTGACTCTAGCTGCACCTCTTCCAACAAACAATTCTACAAACTCACTAGCAGATACTGTGAAAAAGGGTACACCTGCTTCCCCCGCTACTGCACGCGCAAGTAATGTCTTGCCAGTTCCTGGAGGACCGACTAGCAATACTCCTCTAGGCAGCTTTGCCCCTACCTTTTGGTAATTTATATCCCCTTGCAGACATGAAACTATCTACAAATAAAGGACAGTGTCAATCTATGGAGAACAATAAGTTGATTAACCATGGGCAAAAAATACTAAGAAATTATCAAAACATAGAGGCATGGGCATTTTTTTTACTTACTCTAGATACCATTAATTGACAGAATACGATGTATTATTCTTCCAATTTCCATGATTCATCCTTACCTTTTAACATTATCTCTAGAGTAAACCTTCAATTTGGTTCCAAAACTCTCACTCTTCTGTTTGGTCTCTAAACAATAGAATACAATAAAGAGTCTCTAAATTATTCTCGATCCATTAAATTAGTCCTTCAGTTGCTTTTATAAAGAGAGTGATAGTTCAAGGACTAACTTGATAGATTGAGAATAGTTTCAGGGGCCAAATAGGATATAAAGTGACAGTTTAAGGACCAAATTGAAGATTTGCACTTGTTTCTATTTCTATTCAACTCCCTCCCTTCCTTTGTCCCTCCATAACTATTCTGAACATCTCTCTAATATGTTTTATCAGATGCAATGGTCAAATGTCAAAGCAATATAGAATGGAAATCAGTGAATAATCCACGCACAGAAAACATTTCAAAATCTAATATTTTGATGCAAGTATTATCTTTGTGACAATGCATCTAAATGCCACAGGTTATACCATACCTATAACCATGAGAACTGAGTAAAACCTTTTAGCATATCTACCAAGTAACCTAGATAAATAGTCAAATGGATCTGAACATAATTATTGTCACAGAATTCTGAATTTGAGTATAAGGAAACAATGATATAATTTATAATATAAGTATAACCACTGCCAAGTCACAAAAATCATAAACCAAGAAGGTAGTTGAACTTTCTTTACTTCGGCTACTCAAAGCTTTTATGTTTTGGTACCATGTCATACGCTAAAATCTACCACTTATCTATAATCTCAACTTCCGACAGATCAATTACTAGAAATTCCTAATGAAGTAAATATCATTAGCAAAATTATCAAAACAACAAAATTTATTTCTCTGTTACATGATTATCATAAATATTACTTAAGAGATAATTACCTCCATGAGTTCTACTTTTGCAGAATCAACACCTTGAACATCTTCAAATCCAACTGTCTGACTATTAGGTTTCCGCTTTTTCGCTGGACTATTAGCGGCAGAAACTTGACGATATAGAAGCCACATCAAAGGAATAAAAGGTATCCACAGTGTGATCACAGTTATCAAAGTACTCCTCATCGCCGCAAACACAGATTGAGGAGCCGAGCTAAACGTAACCCCCTTTTCCCTCATCAAACTAAGAAGGAATTTTTCGTCATGATCTATTTTTCTCGTGGAATACTGCCACTCAGGTATCGAAGTTCGTCTCTTCGAGAATTTCTTCAGCACAGGAATTCGACCAGATTTTACTGCATTCTCACTCACAACCTCGCCTATATCCTTATCCATCAAAACATCTACTACTTGTTGTGATTCTTGTTCATCAGTAACCCTATCATTTTCAACATTCTCAGACACCATATTGTAATATATACGACGGGTCCCCTCTTCAACTAAAACTTTCTCCACATTCCCATTTCGAAGACTCACAATCAAGTCCGAATACGGAACAGTTTTCACCCGCTGACGTGAAGTAAATTTCGAAAACAGAAAACAAAGTGTAAACACAATCGAAAACAATGTAGCAAACACCACCGTCCTACTATTCTTCCTATTAAACCTTTGAACCTCATAAGCCCTTCTCAACCTCATAACCAATAACCGTAACCTCGGCCGCAATCTCAACGAAAATCTCTTCTTCAACCTATTCCCACTCCCCCCTTTACCAGAGTCACTCTTCCTATCATCCCTACTTCTACTACTAACATGTGGCTCAAATTCGTTATCAACACCATTTTGTTGAAACCTCCTCAATGAAAAAATTCTACTTTTTCTACTATAATACTCAAATTTCTTATTCCATACAAACCCATTTTCAAAATTATAGCATTGATTAAACTTAAACTTCGTTGAAGGGCATAAACCTCTATAAACCCTAAAATTCCTAATTTTTAACCTATTTGGAGTCAAAAATGACCCAGTACAACAAGGTATAGAAAAACAAGCCATTCCTATTCAAAATCAAATCTATATATACATAAAAGCTTCTAGTGTTCTATAATTTGAATTATTTCACAGAATTCAACAAAAAAAATTGAAGCTTGAAAATATAAAAGATAAAGAATTTTTCAGAGAAATGATTGAATGTGAAAATGGGTGTTACAGAAAATTGTGTAGAATTCAAGAAGTAGAATCTTGTGGTGGAAGAAGAACACAGTGGTTTCTATTGCTATTGGTTATTTTGTTGGTGTCAGTGTTTGAGCATATCTATCTACTGAAAACTTCTAGTTTCACCCCCTGATTCTATGTTACACCCCCTGTCAGGTTTTGAGAAGTCCAAATTGACTAAATTGTCCTTGAATTGAGTTTGTGTGAAGGGCTTAAATTGAGATTTTGTAGAAAGGTTACTGAAATTTATTCAATGGCCTTTTGGGAATAAAAATTATTTAATTGTGTAGAATTGAATTATTAAATGATATGTTTCAGTGGGATTCAACAAATTTTAATCAATGACAAAAACTATATTGAGAATGGATCAATATTAAATCTTTTGAAGGAAGGATTTTACTGTCCATCGTAGTCTTATCCAATTTGATATATTAGTCGATGTAGTTGTATGTAGATGATACATGGTCCTCAGAAAAAGAAAAAAAAATCATATGTGCAAGTTTAAGAGTACTTGTGATGGAAATAAAAAAAAAAATCTAATTATATGATTGACAATATGAAAGAAAATATCAAGAGGCCACAATGGCACTCTAAGGACTCTATGAACTCTAAGAATAGCACTTCACACAAACTCAATTCAAGGACAATTTAGTCAATTTGAACTTCTCAAAACCTAACAGAGGGTGTAACATAGAATCATGGGGTGAAATTAGTAGTTTTCAGTGGATAGATATACTCAATTCAAACACTGACACCAACAAAACAACCAATAGAAACCACTGTGTTCTTCTTCCACCACAAAATTCTACTTCTTGAATTCTACACAATTTTCTGTTACACCCATTTTCACATTCAATCATTTCTCTGAAAAATTCTTTATCTTTTACATTTTCAAGCTTCAATTTTTATTTTGAATTCTGTGAATTTATTCAGTTTATAGGTTAATAACAACACTATAAGCTTTTATGTATATATAGATTTGATTTTGAATAGAAATGGCTTGTTTTTCTTTACCTTATTCTACTGGGACATTTTTGACACCAAATAGGTTAAAAATTAGGAATTTTAGGGTTTGTCGAGGTTTATGCACTTCAACGAAGTTTAAGTTTAATCAATGCTATAATTTTGAAAATGGGTTTGTATGGAATAAGAAATTTGAGTATTATGGTAGAAAAAGTAGAATTTTTTCATTGAGGAGGTTTCAACAAAATGGTGCTGGTAATGAATTTGAGCCACATGTTAGTAGTAGAAGTAGGGATGATAGGAAGAGTGATTATGGTAAAGGGGGGAGTGGTAATAGGTTAAAGAAGAGATTTTTCGTTGAGATTGCGGCCGAGGTTACGGTTATTGGTTATGAAGATGAAAAGGGCTTCTGTTGAATCTGTTTTGAATGAGCTTAGAGTGTTTGTTACGAAGAATATTAGGACCGAGATGTCTCTAGATTGTTAGCTACATTGTTATTTTTTAATATGGAAAGGGCTTCTGTTGAATCTGTTTTGAATAACGTTGGAGTGTTTGTTAGGAAGAATGTTTGGACGGTGGTGTTCGCTACATTGTTAGCTACATTGTTATTGGTTAAGAGGATGAAAAGGGCTTCCGTTGAATCTGTTTTGAATGAGGATGGAGCGTTTGTTAGGAAGATTATTAGGACGGTAGCTACATTGTATCCGATTCCGTTTACACTTTATTTTCTGTTTTTTAAATTTATTTCACTTCCGCCGGTGAAAATTGTTCCGTATTCAGACTTGATTGCGAGTCTTCGGAATGGAAATGTGGAGAAAGTTTTAGTTGAAGAGGGGTCTCGGCGTATATATTACAATACGGTGTCTGAGAATGTTGAAAATGATAAGGTTTCTGATGAAGAAAAATCACATCAAGTGGTAGATGTTTCGATGGATAAGGATATAGGCGAGGTTGTGGGTGAGAATGCTGTAAGATCTGGTCGAATTCCTGTGATGAATAAATTGAAAAAATTCTCTAAGAGACGAGCTTCGGTTCCCAAGGGGCAGTATTCCACAAGAAAAATAGACCATGACGAAAAATTCCTTCTTAGTTTGATGTGAGAAAGGGGGGTTACGTTTAGCTCTGCGCCTCAATCTGTGTTAATGGCGATGAGGAGTACTTTGATAACTGTGATCACACTGTGGATACCTTTGATTCCGTTGATGTGGCTTCTATATCATCAACTTCCTGCTGCTAATAGTCCAGCAAAGAAGCGGAAACCTAGTAGTCAAACAGTTGGATTTGAAGATGTTCAAGGCGTTGATTCTGCAAAAGTAGAACTCATGGAGGTAATTATCTCTAAGTAATATTTATGATAATTATGTAACATATAGAAATAATTTTTGTTGTTTTGATAATTTTGCTTATGATATTTATTTCATTAGGAATTTCTAGTAATTGATCTGTTGGAAGTTGGGATTATAGATAAGTGGTAGATTTTAAGCTTATGACATGGTACCAATACCTTCTTGGTTTAGGACTTTTGTGATGTGGCAGTGGTTATACTTATATCATTGTTTCCTTATACTTAAGAATTCTTTGACAATAATTATGTTCAAATCCATTTTACTATTTATCCAGGTTACTTGGTAAAAGGCTGCTTTTAAAATTACTCTGTTATCATGGTTATACTTATAGGTATAGTATAGCCTGTGGCATTTAGATGCATTGTCACACAGATAATCCTTGCATCAAAATATTAGACTTCGATATGATTTATGTGCATGGAGTATTCACTGATTTCCATTCTATATTGCTTTGAGATTTGACCATTGCATCTGATAAAACATATTAGAGAGAAATTAAATGTTTGGAATAGTTATGGAGGGACAAAGGAAGGGACGGAGAGAAATAGAAATTGAAACAAGAGTAAATCTTCAGTTTGGTCCATAAACTATCACTCTCTCTCCTCTTTGGTCCCTGAAAGAAACTATTCTCAATCTATCAAGTTAGTCCTTGAACTATCACTTTCTCTCCTATTGATTAACTTAATGGATCGAGAATAATTTAGGGACTTTTTGTTATATTCTATTGTTTAGAGACCAAACAGGAGAGTGAGAGTATAGGAACCAAATTGAAGGTTTACTCTAGAGATAATGTTAAAAGGTAAGGATGAATCATGGAAATTAGAGGAATATTACATCATATTCTGTCAATTAATAGCATCTAGAGTGAGTAAAAAAATGGCCATGCCTTTATGTTTTGATCATTTCCATGTTTGGTAAACCTTTTTTGTCCATGGTTAATCAACTAATTGTTCTCCATAGATTGACACTGTCATTTATTTGTAGATAGTGTCATGTCTGCAAGGGGATATAAATTACCAAAAGGTAGGGGCAAAGCTACCTAGAGGAGTGTTGCTAGCCGGTCCTCCAG
>Ga0209282_1002354_pt1 | contig 10869 bp, 5 predicted proteins | sample Mtrugardesep15_FD_187529 | JGI IMG/M metagenome (GOLD analysis project Ga0209282, IMG submission 187529) | Root nodule microbial communities of legume samples collected from California, USA - M. trunc garden sep15 (SPAdes) (version 2) | ecosystem: Host-associated > Plants > Roots > Nodule...
CACGGCCGTGGTGGTAGCTCTTTGAATAGCACATATACTGGAACTGCATTGGACAAAGTTGAAAGTGGACATGAAGAACCTTACCCCTTCAGATATAACAGGACAAAATTGCTCGACGTGTACAGAGTGACTAATATGAATAGAAATAGAAAACTTGATGATTTTGTGCAGGTTCAGAATCTTACACAGGATGAACCATTGGAGCCTCTTGCTCTTATGACACCAAATTCTGAGGAACTGGTACGCAGTCTCTTTGTTTATATTATACTGGATGCCATTATTTTTTCTTGTGGTTTGATATAGTCGTTTTCTGTTTGAACAGTCTGTCTTAAATGGTATTGACAAAGGAGAAATAATTAGTAGTGGTGCGCCTCAAGTGACCAAAGAAGGTAGGGGATCAACAGATCATACTAGACGAATGAAGCCTGGAATCACTCCTCTCCAAGGTACACGTTGGATGTGTAGTTATAGACAATTTCCGGCGTCAAATTACTTTCTGCTATGCTACACGGCTAATGTGCCACTTAACCCCTACTTCACATCACTTTCTACTAAATAGCCTATCACAAAATAATAGGGATTTGTTCAAATTCTGCTATGTTATTGCGGCTATCACGCCGCCACAGCCGCTATTTAAAACCACTGTCTGAAATGAATTGTTTTGGTTTGCTCTGGTGATAATTTCAGAGATTATGGCTGTGGTTTTTTAAGTTTCAGTGTTGTTGAATTGTTGCCATGTAACGCCATAGCATTATGACACGGCGGATTGTGTGCCATCTCTTCCGTAGGTTGCATCTGCAATGCCTGCTATATCCACCACACATCTGCCATAGGCCGCAACACCTTATTTATACTTTGGATTTTTCACTGCTGCTATAATCCGTCATTCATTATGCTGTTAAATTGTTTATCTGAATTACTCAAAAGTTAGCAGTCGGTTATAGCTCCCTAACTAATTTAAAAATATACAAGCATCAAAGATATCCTCCAAAAGCTTAAAAAGTAAGGCAGGACTGGTGATACTAAAACCTTGAAATTAGGGTTTATTTGATATTATCAAACAGTCTCAGTTATGTCTCTATCTTAATTTCAAGATGTCATTTATTTCATAATATAGCACAAACCGAGAAAATCTCAATTTTAAAGATAAACATGTCTGTTGAGTTTATTTACATTGCCACAAACATTGCTATTGATTCTTTCCTTCCTCTTCCATGTGTGCAAATCAAATAAAAGCCAGCCTTGCTTATGTGCTTTAATAAAAGCCAGCCTTGCTCATGTGCTTTAATTTGTTTTTGGCATCTCATAAGTATAATTTCCTTTTTCTGCACATATTGCGAGTTTTTTCTAAAAACTGTTATGCACAGATAGAGGTGAAGATGGAGGTTCTTACAAAGTTGCTAATGAGTTGACAAGCAACAGAGATTCATCCTTTGAAGGAAATAGTTCTGTTCATCCTGGTGCTGCACGGCGAGCCATGCCAGCAGGTGATCATACAAGCTCTCTCTTGCACAATAGCAGAGATGTACCCAGTGATGTTGGACTAAAGAAATCAGATGTGAGTTCACACCAGCCAAAAGATCCTCACAGTCAATGGGAAAGTAAGTTGGGTTTTGTATCTGACTCCAAAGAAGCAGGTAAGTGGCACACTAGTGAAGATCACATTGTTAAGAGGCAACTATCTGGTGTTTTGGAAAGTGAACTTGGAACCAGAAGAGTTCCTCCAACAGCTCCAGAGGATTTATCCCTTTTGTACAAAGATCCTAAGGGTCTAATCCAAGGTCCATTTAAAGGAATTGATATTATAGGATGGTTTGAGGCTGGATATTTTGGTATTGATTTACCTGTTCGTTTGGAAAATTCAGCAGTTGACTCACCATGGTTTTCTCTTGGTGATGTCATGCCACATTTACGAGCTAAAGCCCGACCACCACCAGGATTTTCTGCACCACAACCGAATGAATTCGCAGATCTAACTGGCCGCCAAAATTCTACTGTATTTGGAAATACCATTACTGGCTTGAATGAGGTTGAGATGTTGAAAAGTGATTCTAGACATCGGCAGGGTTCTGATGCCGGAGTTGAAAATAGGTATCTGGAGTCACTCATGTCTGGTAACAGGAACAGTCCTACACTTAACAACCTGGCATTATCAGAAGGTTCTTACCTGTTATGCTTAATTATTTTTTCATTTCTTTTGATTATGTAGATTTCAAATTATTTCCATATGAGTTGTCTTTTTCTTCTATACACATTGTATTATGGGTTTAGGGAACGAGGTCTGACAACATTTATGTTATATGATATTCAGGTTTTCAAGGGTTTGCTGGAAATAGTTCAGGTAATCTGGGCCCATCTGGAGTAGATAGTGGAAACAACATTTACTTGCTTGCCAAGAGGATGGAACTTGAACGCCAAATGTCTTTACCCAATTCATATCCTTATTGGCCGGGGCAGGATGTAGCTTCCCTTGCTCCAAAATCAGATGTCCCAGATGTGTCACTTCATTCAAAGCTCTTGTCTTCAGTGAGTGACAATTCACGTCAACCTCAGTCGCAAAATTCTGAATTGCTGTCAATAATCCAAGGATTATCTGACAGGACATCTGCTGGCATAAATAATGGCACTGCTGGATGGCCAAATAATCCCTTACAAGGTGGATTGGATCTCCATCAGAATAAAATTGACCCACTTCATGATCAGAATTTCCCTCAAATGCCATTTGGAATTCAGCAACAAAGGCTGACCCCACAAAATCAGCTGTCTTTAAGCAATTTACTGGCCCAAGCTGCGGATAACCCATCTAGTTCTTTGACAGCAGAGAAGCTACTTTCTTCTGGTTTGTCGCAAGATCCACAAATAATGAATCTGCTGCAACAACAGTACTTGTTGCAGTTGCATTCTCCAGCAGCTGCTTCAGCACCACAGCTACCCCTGTTTGATAAACTCCTGTTACTGAAGCAGCAGCAGCAGAAGCAGGAAGAGCAGCAGCTGTTCTTGTGGCAACAACAGCAACAACTGCATTCAAAAATGTTGCAGGACCAACAGTCTAACCAGCTCTTTGGCAATTCATCTTATGGACAGTTGCAAAGTTCATTACCAATGGGAAATTTGCGTGTGGATCCTTCTCAACTTCAAGCCCCGCAAGAGATTTTTCCTTTGAGCTCTCAGACACCAATTCCTAGTGTGCACAATGAACTTAGTACCGACTCTATGAATTTGCATCTTAAAGTCAGCCAAGATTCAAACTATGCAGTTAACAGTAAAGCTTCTCCTATGCGTCTGCCTCACCAGTTATTTGGGGATACAACTCCCCAAAATAACTGGGCTCCTACTACTCTTGCTGAGCAAATTAATGAAAGTCATAGAAAGGAAACTCCAGCTCCTCATGTTGAGAGTTCACTTTTGCATGTACTGAACAGATCCAAAGAGGAACCCCACATTGTTCAGGATTCTGTTTTTGACTATACTGCTCAGTCATTGGAGCAGGTACCAGACAGCGCCTTAAAACCTGATGCTGTTGACACACCGACAATTTCTATGCCTTCTGTACATTTTCAGTCTGATGCACCTGCTGTTGGTAAATCTTCTGCAGAATCTAGTGAGATTGAGTTGCCTCCAGCTAGTCGTCGTGGTTCAGATGTGAAGATCAAATCTGATATTTCACATCAAGAGCTGCTGGCTGGAATAGACAACTCCAGTGCTGTGCATGTTGAAACACATGAACCCAAAAAGGCTACTGAGAAGAAATCTAAGAAGCAAAAATCTAACAAACAGTCTTCTGACCAAACAAAGGCATTGCCAAAAAATACAACTTTGCAGCCATCAAAGCAGTCAGAAGTTGAAGTACCACCAAATTTGAATGAGTTGGGGGAAACATACGACGGACCACATGAAACATATCTGCAAAAAACAAGAAGTAAGGTAAGTCAAATTGAAGAAAATGATGTTCTAGAGACAGCTGATCATCACGATGTCAATGGCCAGGCTGCCGGTGTTACTAGAAACATCATCGAAACCGTCCTTGCACACGATTCTAAGGCAATTGGTTCTGTTTCTACACACAATGTTGAAGTTCCTGCTGGACGAGCTTGGAAACCTGCTCCTAGTGTCAAGGCAAAATCGTTATTAGAAATTCAACAGGAAGAACAGAGAAGGGCACAAACCGAAACAACTGTATCTGATGTTGCTGTTTCTGTCAATTCCACGAGTCTGGCAACGCCCTGGGCTGGTGTTGTGTCGTATCCAGACTCTGTTAAGGTGTCTAGTGAAAGTCACGGAGGAGACAATACCGAGTCTACTTTTAATTCTCAAACTTCTCAGCATCCGAAGAACAAGAAAAGTCCGCTGCATGATCTATTAGCTGAAGAAGTTTTGAAGAAGTCTATTGAAACATATGTGGAGGTTCCTGATAGCACATTGCCTTTGCATGATATTGCTGTACATTCAGAATCAATAGATGATAGTAACTTCATTGAGGCAAAAGAAACTAAAAGAAGCCGCAAGAAGTCGGCAAAATCAAAGGGTTCAAGTGTTAAAGCCCCAGTCCCCGTTGCGTCTGCTGAAGTACCTATATCTTCAAGCCCTATTGAAAAAGGTAAAAGTTCCCGATCTGCACAGCAGGAAAAAGAAGTGTTGCCTTCAATCCCTGCAGGACCCTCTCTGGGAGACTTTGTTGTTTGGAAAGGAGAGCGTGAGCAACCTATCACATCTCCTTCTCCAGCATGGTCTACTGATTCTGGTAGGGTTCCAAAACCAACTTCTTTAAGGGACATTCTGAAAGAGCAGGGGAAAAAAACTTCTTCTGCTGTGCCTGCGATCCCAGTGCCTACGCCTCAGAAATCACAGCCTGCCCAGGCTAATTGGAACAGTGCTTCTTCACAGTCAGTTTCAGCTTCCTCTCCATCGAAAGCCGCCTCTCCACTTCCGATAAACTCGCATGCTTCTAAACATTCAAAATATAAAGGGGATGATGACTTGTTCTGGGGTCCAATTGAACAATCTAAGCAAGAAACTAAGCAGTATGACTTCTGTCTCTTTGATATTTTTATCAATTATGCATGTTTGGTTGTTATTATATTTTACATAATTTTCCACCAAAAACTGAATATTTTGTCTACCAACTTTTCAGAAGCAAAATACGCATCGAAATAATTTTTTATTATTTAGTAGTTTTCTGTATGCTGCACGATAACTGCAGTGCCCAAGGTTATACATCCAATAAAAGAGAACAATGAAAAGTAGACTGCCTACAAGCATTTCCCATACTTGAAATTGTTGGTTTTGTTGCATCTGTTGATTATACTTGTATGTATAGCATACATGCAATCAAATTTTGCTAAGAGCATTTCCCATACTTGGAATTGTTGGTTTTGTTGCATCTGTTGATTATGCATGTATGTATAGCATACATGCAAATGCAATCAAATTTTACTCTGTATCACATGCAACAGGTAAGAATAAAGAACATGATTTACTGGCTAAAAAAATACTTTATAATCTATCGTCTGCTAGCAAAATACATATAAATTTTTGTTACTTAAATTTGTTGTTGTGGATTGGTCCGTTCCTTTTACCCCATCCTCTTGCCTTTTTTTGGGGGATTGGAGACTGGCATGCTTTTCATTACTAGACTTGGATAAATAAAATAGAATACCCAAACCGAGGGACAGGGCTCCTCTTAAGTGAGCAATTTTCTTTAGAAAGTAAAGTGAGTACTATCAATTTTTGATAAACAAATCATTGGTTGATACTATATGAACCATTGATACTATTTTAACTACTCACTATAGAGGAGCCAAATCTCAATCAAAAGTAGATGGCTAATCATTGTTCATTTTGATGGAAATAGTTAATGTGCCGTGGTTGATTTGTTTGTTGTATTTGTAAACAGGTCAGATTTCCCTCAGCTGGCTAGCCAGGGAAGTTGGGGATCAAAAAATGTACCGTTGAAAGGTAATTCACCGGGATTATTAACCAGGCAGAAATCAGCAAGTGGCAAGCCAACTGAGCGACCTTTATCATCATCACCTGCCTCTTCTCAGTCAGCTCTGAAACTGAAAAAAGATGCTATGACTAAGCAATCTGGTAAAAAAGAAATACATTGCTTCCACTTTCTTAGTTCCATGTAATCGAGTTCCTTTGTCTGATCCACTTAACTGGATCAATTGATGATTCTCTAAAATACTGATCCATAGTTTGTTTAAATTTTCAGAGGCCACGGGCTTCAGAGATTGGTGTGAGAATGAGTGTGTTAGGCTTATTGGGTCAAAAGGTACGTGTACCATTTCAGTTTTTAGCTGCTATTCCCTATTTTCAAGGGTTAAGCCACATTAATTTTAAAGCATGAAATATGATACTTGTTTGCAATGATGAATATGATGCCATGGTTTAGGTTGAATATAAGATGTATGCTTGTTTATTATCATTTGCAAAATCCTGCCAGCTGTTGTTTATGGTTTAGAGCATGCTATTCTTGATGCACAATTAAACGTCTTCAACTCTTTTTGGTGGAATGGCAGATACAAGTTTCCTTGAATTTTGCTTGAAGCAGTCTAGATCAGAAGCTGAGATGTTTCTTATAGAAAACCTTGGATCATTTGACCCTGACCATCAATTCATTGATAAATTCCTCAATTACAAGGATATGTTACCATCAGATGTGTTGGACATAGCTTTCCAGAGTAGGCACGGTAAGAAAGTTAACGGGCTTGGTGCTGCAGCCGCTGCTGTCAAGGCATCAGTTAATGCAGATATACAGGAAGTGGACAACACTGAAGGATCCTCCAAAGCAAGTGGTGGAAAGAAGAAAGGCAAAAAGGGGAAAAAGGTTAGCCCTTTAGTTTTGGGATTTAATGTTGTGAGCAACCGGATCATGATGGGTGAGATCCAGACTGTAGAAGATTGAGACTATAGATAAGGTTAATGCAGGAGAAGATTTAAGATTAAGATAAGATTAATGCAGGCGGTTGTTGCAGTAGATGTACATACATTTTGGTCGCAAACTGTAAATGCTTTTGTTGGACTTGGGATTTTTATTTATTTCCTACCCAGACTGTAGCATCATTTAGATCAACTTAACCAATTTTGTTCCTTTAATTTAAGTTGCTTTGACGATTTGTCATGAAGAGACTGCGATATTTTCCGTAATTCAATTTAATGTTCTTTTTAAAATTTATCACTTGTGCAAAGGAGTGCTCTTCACAGATAACGTATTTGGTAATTTCAATTATCATCTGAATGGTAATAATGCTTGAATCCACTGTTGCTGATAATTGTTTTAAATAGAAGAAAAATTGCTACTACCTAATTGCAAATGCCTGTTCATGTGATCAACATTTTCTTCTCAACCCACATTCGCATAACCATTCAAGCTCAACATAACTCGTCTTTAACTACCAAATGTGAATATTTGTTCTACCTCTCATTTCTGCGATTACAGTGATCACTGTTGGTGAACTTGTTAATATTTAAAACAAATTTGTTCAAAACCACCAACAGTAGTTACTTTCACATGCCGGAAGCTGTGTACCAAGCTTCATTTATCCATAGTGCTTCAAGTTTCAAACTATCATTGCATGATATTCACATTTTTTCAACATCAGTTTTCACTGAAATAACTGGAGTTGCATTGGCGATATTTCATAAAGCCAAGACTAGTCATTTTAACTAAGTCAGTACATCTTGCATTTCCAATTTGAACTTGCCGGCAATTGTAAATATGCTTTCTATCAATTTATTTCAAGTATAGTCAGTTCATATTTCCTCCTCTTGAATCCAAGTTGGATCAAGTGCCATTTGTCCTATATTATACCAAGTGCTTTTACTGTATAAGTCCTTTGTGTAGTTTTTTTTAACTATATGATCTTGAACAGATTATTCGTCAACGCATACTAGTTGTTAAAAATCAATTTCTTCTATAGAAAGCTTCCCTAAATGCCTCTCATTTTTGTTCAAAATCCCCTCAATTTATCGAAACATATATTCTAATGGTAAAAAAACCTATCAAAAGCCATCTTTCAATTAACCGTTTTTAGGGTTGAGCAACCTGAAGGGCCTAAAGAGCAAATCTCTTCTTCTATTAGTATAACATTTAAGTAAAGTCAACTTCACAACTAAATAATACAATTTTCAACCTTGGCTTATCATTCAGAAGCACTAAGGCGAGTAAATTTCAGCTAGCAGAACCTTGCCAATGTCAAACTGCACCTTCATATTTGGAATGGATGTTTGTTGCATAGACATTGTTTTGTTTTAAAAAGGAAATTTCCCCCCAAAAAAACCCATTCCGAGTTTTTTAAAAGTTGAAATTTCCAAACATAAACTAAAATTCCAATCATTTAAAACGATGAAATTTCCTAAAGAAAAAGCATTGCAGTTAATTAACACAGTCAAAATATTGGAAATTTTGATTTCTTGCTATTACGAATGGAATAAGTTTTTAATTTTTAATTTTATTTTTATCTTAATAAATTTAAAGAGCATTTCAGTATATTTACAAATTTTGGAGGGTTGGAGAATAGCTGTAGCCTGTAGGGGTAACAAGTAGATTCCTCCGCAAATTAATGTTGTAGGGTTATTTGCTGTTAACATGATTTAATTATCTCTCCATTTGTACCACTTTAACCTGAGTAAACCATTTCACCATATAAGTCAAGATAACTTATCTTTTTACAACGTGCATCATCAACTAATAACCCTACAACATTGTTTCTATGGTAAAAAAAATGCTTGAAGAGGTTCTAACATCTAAGAGACTAAAAAAACTTCTGCTTTGTATTCACTCGAAAGCTGCATGCACTCATAATTGCATCATCTCTTAAACTTTGTCATCTTCTAGTTTTAAACGTGGAACAATAGTCATTGATTGGAGTTCCTGAAATAGAGATCAAATTGATCAACATACACAGGTACACAATAATAATAAATTCCTCACTGTATAAGTAAAATAACTCCTCATATAACTATTCTAAAATAGTTTTTAATAGACAAAACTACATCATAAACCCTTTCACTGAATATAAAGTTTGAAACATGTCTTTTATCCTATTAACATATCAAGTTAGTATTTTATGTTTAAAAACACCATCAATGTTGGACCAAAGTTCATTTTTCATCTATGTATGTTACCAAAAGTCTTATTTGGCCATTTAAAATTACAGCGTCAATTCGTCATAGCGACAGTCATAATATCTAATCCGTCAAAATTAACATGTACACATTTGTAACAAAAGTGTAGAAAGAATGAAAGTTGGTTTAAAACGTAAACAATTTTTAAGATAAGAGACTAATTTGAAATGAAATAAAGATAAAAGATATGGTTGAAAAAGTTAAAGGAAACTAGTTTTGTTTTGCAATTTTAATATTGGTAGCAATTGATTCTATCAGCATGAAAAATATGCCATTCCTACTATAGTGATTAATATCTAAGATATTATAATTTCCACTACATTACCTGAATCAAGAGTTTGCATGCATATGGCACCTTCACGTTAGAAATCTGCTTTCCATTCTTACAAGATGAACAAGTAGCAGCTTTCAACTTATGGTTGTAATATCCTAACAACCCACACGCTCCACAGACCTGTGTAAAAAGGGAGACTAACATCAGCCACTATAAAATTTAAGAAGTTTTTTCATTATTCACAAAACCAAAATTAAATGAATTTTCAATTGTAATACATATATCTTTAAAATAAAATTCTGAGTTTCTCAAAATCAAAGCCTAACAATTAATTATGGGGTGATGTGGTTTTCACTACTGCACATTTAATTAATGGCATGCAAAATTTATTTTATTTTTTTGAATGACAAATGTTATTAGTTAATTATTAGATTAGAGTCCTTTTAATGTCAAAATTACCCGTCGATAGAGTCCTTTCCAGACCAAGAGAGATATCATTGATACATGCTCCATTAAGAAGCTATGAACACACCCAGAGAAACTATGTAAATTGAAATCCATAGATACTGAGATCAGGTTGGATTAATAAACCAACAGCACCAAAAATGAATACATAAGATGATGAAACCAGTGAAGTATGCCGTTCATGTGTACAAACAAGCCACATTTAAAAGATTTTACATTGATGAATATGAGAATAAATAAATTTCCAGTGCCATCTAAACTTTGGAGCTCCCAAAAATGCACCACTCTATCAAGATCAAAAACTTGCTAGTAAACAGCATTCTTTATGTTTTGGACAATTTCATCTGTGCTGAGGCGCACGTTACTTGTATTAAACAGTATATTTGCACTTGATGCACGTTGTAATCGGCGATAATCAAAGATACGAACCAAGATTTTCAGCAATTTGTGGTTTTTATGAGGAGCGACTTTAAACAGAGACAGGAGGAAAATTCTGTGCATAATAAGAATAAATAAATAAACTAAGGGGAATCATCTTGGACAGACAAGTCCAATTAAATATGAGGAAAACAACATGGATCGAGAATTGAAAAAAAGGAACTCTTAAAGAGGGACCAGCCGGAGACATCTGGACAGGTTCACCAAGATTGTATTTGATTTAAGAATGCTTTGATTTCATTCATATGATGTTTGATTAAAATATTAAAGAGAGCTTACACTAGAGATGTCAAACTTAGCCTTGTTCGGCTTCTTATGCAACCAATCGTCTGCCAATTTCTTAATTTTATCTGTCATTGTCTTAAAAAGATCCTGTAAGAGAGAGAAGAATAACTTATGCAATGACAAACCTGCAAAACATACTTGCAGAAGTTAGATGTATGTTAAATTAAATAAAACATTACCTCAAAAAGAAGAGATATCAACTGGCCAGATAACTCCAATCGCTTGTTCCCCACATAATCCTGTGAATTCAAACAAGCAGTTTTTTTTTTTTTTTAAAC
>Ga0209282_1002355_pt1 | contig 10868 bp, 1 predicted proteins | sample Mtrugardesep15_FD_187529 | JGI IMG/M metagenome (GOLD analysis project Ga0209282, IMG submission 187529) | Root nodule microbial communities of legume samples collected from California, USA - M. trunc garden sep15 (SPAdes) (version 2) | ecosystem: Host-associated > Plants > Roots > Nodule...
CTTCAACTACTTTATTCCTTGGGGTGTTCCCTCTGGCATCAATAATTGCTAGTGTTAGTATTTAATATAAGGTAACTGGTGTTCCTGAGGCACTTATTAAAGAAACCAATATAAAAATATTGTATTAAGAAGTGTGAAAAGTTGTATATACAACTTTTTAAAAGTCGAGAATTTATTGTTTTTAAGGAATAGTTTCTACTTTTAAATTTCTTAACTATTGTTCTTGCACGAGATATCATGACCCTTTAATATATATGCATATCACATTTTGTCAAAGCTCAAATCGTCAAAAATTATATAGAAGCAGCATTATGTTGATAAGGTTGCTTCTAGTAAGTAGCAAGAACCCTTGCAATTGCGAATTGCATGATTGCACATGGTGAAAGACTGGAGAAGACAGTAGTTGTGGAAAAAGTTTTGCGTTTTATGACCTCTAAGTTCATTTTCTTTACCGGCAAATAACTCTTCAATACCATAAAAGTTTGACATGTGTTGTTATGCGTTATTATGTCTTGCGTTGTTTTGTATAATACTTACTTTTTAAGAGATCAAACACACTCTGAGAAATAAACTTATTTCTATCTATAACAATTATTGATAGAATTGATAAATAAGAGAAAAATATATAAAAAATAAATAATGAATAATTGAGAAAATTGTTCATTACATGAAGGGATACAACAAAGCTTATCTTATCAATAATACAACAAAGCTTGGGTTATATGATGTATTATTTTTGTAATAATTAGGCAAACGTTTGTGTTCCCTTCATTGTCTAGCTCCACTATGTGTTGCTCTTTAATGAGGTGGGATTGCACAATTGTTTTTCTAACGGTCAAATTATTTGAGTCATTGATTGTGTAACCAGTTTGACTTCTCGCCTATATAAAGAACTCTTCACTCTGACTTCTACTCACACCAAAACTAAGCAATCAACGAGTTTTCTATGTTCTTTTTTTGCTTGGTGCACTTCTGAGCCTACTTCTTCCTCCTTGTTTTTCTACCTTGGAAAAAGTCACTTCGATAATATTGTCGATTTGGTTGTCCCTTCAGAAGCTAAAATGGTCTAAATAACATATTGGTGTTTTTTAGAATGGATATGTGCAATAAGACGTAGATACAATTGTGTTTGGGTTGTTTTAACATAGAGGCGTCGTGGTTGATAGTTTGCTTGTACAATTTTGAACAGTGTCATAAAATATCTTAATGAGAGCAATCTAGTACGCGATTCAACCTAGTGTTTTTTTTCAGAGGCTAAAAAATTCTTTTTAATTGTTTTTTAAATATTTTTCCAACAATTCTAAGATGCTTTAATCTTCCCTGACTACCAAAGAAATCATTGGCTCTGGTTACACTATTCTCAACTACAACAAATTGTTTAGAAGTTCAAAATATGTTGTTTTTCTTAACAACAAAAATGGTTGATAATGTTTGGAAGGATAAGATCCATGTAGTTCTTGAGACGGATGTTTTTTAATACTCAATTTTCGACACTCTATTTGATTGATTAAAATTCACATGAGACCCATCAAATTTATATAGACCCACATAATTTGATAGAATCTATATAAATTTTAACCAATCAAAAAGAATGTGTGTTAAAATGTGTATTGTTAGAATTATTCTATTAGTAAACTGCACACTATGGCAAGACTTATGTGTTCAGCTCATCCTATATGCACAAACATGTGTGTATTCATCAAAGACTCATAAATCATTTGAAAGTTTACTAACAAATTAAGACTTCAGCCTATATTATTCGTCATGTAAACATAGGGCTTGATGGATGTACATGTAAGATGAGTTAAACACGCTGTTTCAGTCACATTGTGTAAATAATAGACACATTAGAACTTTTATAACATAATTTATTTATTTATTTTAAATAAATAACACAATTTATTTGAAAGGTTAACGACGTACACTTTTACAAACTAAAATATCAATTTATTATTAAATAAAAAATTGTTTTGAGGAGAACAAAATAAAATTAAAATTAACTTTACAAATATCTAACTTAAAACCCACAAGGTATATTTGGTCCAACTCATACATGCTAACACAAAATCTATTTTCCAAGTTATTAATTTTCTAACGAAAGATAATAAAAATGGTATTTTTCGATATTTTTTTAACCTTTGGATGAACTCATTAACCATTTAAGTTAAATTGTTTGGTTAGTATTCTTTGATTTTATGAAGACTAAATCCAAACAAAAAATAAATATTACGGACCAAAATAAACTAAAATAAAAAGGTCATATTCACAAAATCAATGGTATACTTAAGTTATATTTTTAATAAACCAAAGGACTAGTTTCTAGAGCTATTTTAATTATTATATAAAAAAAGAGCCATTGTGATTTTAATTTTAAAATATAAAAGGAAAAAGCTACACAAACAACATAAAACCAAAACGAATATTTTGATGCTAAATATTTGTCTTTTCATCAATTCAAATGTAATCAATATGAACTAATGACATCAAATTATTGTAATAAAATACTTTTTTGAAAGTGTTACAATAAAATATTAAAAAATAGTGTATTCCTTCTACAGAAATAAAAATAAAAAAGTGTATTGTTAGCCGTTCATGGTGTAGTTAAATATTGTCCTGGCCTTTCTAATGCTATAGATGTTCCTCCTTCTTTTTTCTTGGAACCAAAAAAAAAAGGTTACAATACAATAAAAATCATTTTAGGTAACGACATAACATAATAAACTATGAAAACTCTTATCTTAATTTTCACATTCTCCATCATTGTTGCCTTCTCACATGCAGCACCAACATTGGTCACTCTTCCTCAACCTGATCAAATGAATCAATCTTCCACGCTAATAAGTCATACCCTTCAACAAGTATATCAATTTTATACACTTAGCTTTTCATTATTTTGTATTTTTTGAAGTATTAATCCAAACTAGGGAATACCCTTTAATTAAAAATCATTCATAACAACATATTCAGTATCTTTTCATTTTCTTTCAACACCAAAAAAAAACTTTTCATTTTTCCCCCAAAAAGTTTAGTCACATGTGTATCTTAAAAATTTCATATTTTATTGTATCTTGAATGCTACGTGCATGTTTCAGATTAATGAGACTAGATTGATTAGTAGTATGTGCAAATACATAATCACCATAAAGACAAGCTGCAATTCTCCAGCATATACAACAGATGAAATCAGTCTTTCATTTGGAGACGATCTTGGCTCTAAGGTTATTTTCTGTACTATTATTATGAAGAATTAACCATAGATAAAGACATATTTCTCCTCGTCTTTAATTTTTGTTGCAAAAATAATAAGTAAGTTTTTTTTTTCGACAGAAAAATAATAACTAAGTTTTAAAATTTGCTATTTTGGTGCTAATTGATTGTTGTATTCGAGCAATTAAAATAAACCAGATTAGGTAATAGTTAATATGAATGAATATATATTTTTAATGAAATTACGTAATGTTCTGGTTTGATGTATAATTGCAGCTTTATGTTAAAAGATTGGATGACCCTGGTGCATTCAAGCAGTGCACCACAGTTTCATTTGATGTAATGGGAGAATGTACCAGCCAGATATGTGAACTGTACTTATTTAGGAAAGGAAGAGATGGCTGGAAACCAGAGACTGTCGTTGTATATGACTATAATTACCCACCTGTCATATTTAACTACAACTTTTGCCTTACTAAGGGTCGTGGCATTGGCTACAACTATTGTGGTCAAGGTTCAAATCAGATTTCCTCCATACCGAAGATTAAAGCGTGTTCGTTGAATTGAGATCGGATGATTCTGATTTTAAATTTAGTGTTTTGTATTTTAAAATCCAAATAATTTGATTTCAATTTAACAAATATGATTGAGATTGAGTTCACTGCGTCAATTTATTGCCTACAGCCAATCTCGGTCCATCAAGTTTAATGTTGTAATATATTGTGGTTCTTTTCTTGAATAAACAAAACAACAATAGGCGTATTTTATTTTCCTATACTTATTTAACATCCCATTTTTTCTCTATTTATCTTCTTCTATCACATGACAAAGTTATCACATATATCACATTATTTTCTGTTTATCTTTCTTTTTCATTATTTTAAGGTGTATACACCCTTAAAGGTATACTCAACATTTTCCCAGGGACGGACCCAGTAGAGCTTGTTGTGGGCCTGGGCTCTCACTACATTTGGAAAATAAAATAAAAAAAACTAGTAGTCATTGTGTTGATTATAAGAAGTATATAGAGTTCGAGTGTTTTTGTTATTACCTTTTACGCGTACCTGTAGTTCAAGATCGTAACTGTTTTTCTCTAATAGAAGGATATAGATTAATATATACACAAAAGGCACATCAAAGAGAGAGAGGTAAGGGGCTAAAGGGGTAGAGATACTATTTATTTTAACAATTTAATAACACAAAATATATATAATCATTTTGGTAGTGTTTATTTGAGTATGAGTTGTGATTATTTTAGTGAATTTATATTATTAGTTTTGGTAGTGCTTATTTTTTTGTCGGTATATTTGTTTAGAGCTGTCTTTGATATTAAATGTGAGAACTGCAAGTTTGATTACTTTATAGCAAGTCATGTTTTTATTAATATTACAAATGAGAAAATCATTCAATATATTTTACGACTATGAAAAAATTGTAAAGAACAATTATAATGTATATTTATGCTTTTAGAATATATATATATATATATATATATATATATATATATATATATATATATTATGGCCTACACTACTTAAATTTTTTGGGTCCGTCCCTGCATTTTCCTAAACAAAATATGCTTGTTGCATTTTGTCAAAGATCATATTGTCAAGAGCAGTGGCGGATGTAGTGGGGGCCTTTAGGGGCCATGGTTCCCCTGCAATAAAAAAATTTATATGCAACCACTAACTAGATTAAAATGTTTAGTGAGGTATGTATTAGGTGATGGACCCCTCAATTAATCTAATTAATATATCTATTTTTTTCTATCAAAAAATGTAATTTTTGTACCATGTTACTAGATTAATTAACAACTAATATTATTAGTTTTATACTTTATATTATTTTAAATCATTTCAAATTTCGTAAAATATATTGATATGGTCCTTCCGATAACACATTTTAAGTCAACACTTGTATGTTGATTATTTTTTTAATAGCATTTGTATGTTGACTATACTTACGTATTAATTCATCTCATACTAAATATAGTTATAAATTGTCCACAAGTTCTAACTTAACTGACAAAATTTTCCAAAATTGTTTGGTCGGATGCAATGATCGGGTTCGAACCCCGTCCTATATTTATGTGTGTGAGTTTATAATAATTTTGTCAATTCGTCTATCTATCAAAAAAGAAAATATTATTTTAAGGTTTCTTATATACCTTTTGTATTTAAACAATTATTTTTTAATCAAATTATGTTACATATACTCGGTCCCCCTAGCTTTAAATTCCTGCCTCCGCCTCTGGTCAAGAGATAGAAGTAGCTGTATGGGATCTAGGTACTAGTAGACTCAAATAAAGATACCACCACAAGTAGTATACCCAAGACAACCGAGGAAGACGTGGAGGGTTCCAACAAAGCTTCCTTGATTACATGAACAAGAGGGGTTGCTATGGGACCTTAAAAAACTTCAAAATAGCAAACTAAGGAATAGAAATACTTTAGAGCATCTTTAATGAGGTGAGGGTAAAATATGGGGTCAAATTGCTAATATAAGTATGTTGACTTTCACAATTGGCTAACTGAGTAGAAACAAATGCATACTTTATTAGTACATAACAAATCCTAATCAATTAGCATCCGATATATGATCAATTAGTTTTCCAAAAAAATGGCCTAATTAATTATTATAAGTTACTAATCAATTAGAATTTAACCGAACATTATCTAATGACATACTCCCTCTGGTCACTATTAAATTAAATTTGTTTAAGATTACTTGTCAAAAATAGTTTGAAAAAGTCTTGTGAGATTTTGAAAAAGAAAAAAAGATGAAATGTGGCAACCTAGTGACTTAGTGAGACAGAGAAAGCCAGTGTTGTTGAGGTGTTTGACCCCCAACATCACAGTTCCATGCAAAAAATACTGTAATATTTATCATCTCTTGCGCTTCATTGATATGCGTATTTTAGTCTTATGAGTGACGCATTGGTGAATGATAATGTTAGTTACATGTAGAACATCTTTGGAGTTGGAGCTAAGTTATAGTTCATGCATGTTGCAGTTCATCAAACCCATGCTGAACTGAACATATTCATAACTCAAATGTTTATAATACATGTTTTAGGGCTGGAACTCATAACACTCTTTAATCTATTTCTCCCTCTCTTTTTTTCTCTTCCTGAGTAAGGTATATATCCGCTAAATTGTTTGTTATTTTACACCTATCATTTATCTTTAGCTTAAAAGAAAATAATTACATTTTTTTTAAAGGAATTACTTAATTTTATTTATTTGTTGCTCCAATAACAATGAAAATATCGAAGTGTTAATATTTTTGTTTTGTCATTATTTTATATATTTTTCCATAAAAAATTATTCTCATATTACAGTTACCATTTATCTATTATAAAAATAAAAATATGACTCTCAACCTAATTAAATCCGTGAAATGACGGATACACGCACTCTAGTTTATTCAGTTTGGGTGTTTAGAGTGAGTATATAACCAAAAGTATTAATATACTGGGTTATATAGTGAATGGACCGAATCAACAAGTAATCTAATCTTTCAGTAAAGCCAAAAATTTAGTTAATTACATTCCTCACACAACCTTTGGTTCTTCCATGAGACCAATAAGATTTGTTTTTCATGAATGAAGCCGTTAAGGTTTCCTAAATCGTACGATGTATATATTTTAAAAGAAAAATGATAGTTGTACAATTGTTTTGAAACAACTTTTAAAATAATTGTCTTTTATATTTATTTTGTTCTTGCTCTCTCTATTGTTTTTGTCCAAAAAAGAGAGGATAAAGATTGTCTTAAAAACAAAAACACACCTTTTTGAAGCCAAATATTCGTCTTTTCAATGGTTGATATAACGTTGTTAAAACATAAACAAACAATATTACTCGATTTACTATTAACGTTACTTTTTTTTGAAAAGGCTAAAAGCAAAATTGATCATACAACTTAAAAATGGATTCACTTAATTGCTAGGAATAAAACGCACATAAGTTAATATGAGATGCCAAAAATTAACTAAATTATAGTATAAAATATAAAAAAGATAACAGTGTATTGTTAACATTTAACGGTGCAGTTAAATATTGCCCCTGGCCTTTGTAATGCTATAACCAATTGAAACTTGGAATATCTACATAATTTAAGTGTTCCTCCTTTCTCTTCTTTTGAAGCACAAAAAAGGGTTACAAGTAATTGATAATCAACTAAATCATGAAAGCTCTTGCCTTAATCCTCACATTCTCCATCATCACTGCCTTCTCACATGCAACACCAACATTGGTCACTCAACCTCAAATAAATCATTCTCCCATATTATACTATGCCCAGGAAAATGTAAATAAATTGCATATACTCTCCTCTTCATTTTTATTTTTGAAATATAAACCAAAAATAGGAATACCCTACTATTCAAAATATTTATAAAAAAATAAATTTAGAATAGCACATTCAGTAGCTTTTCATTATTGTCTCTTTTTCCCATATTAAATTGTATATACATAAATGTTATATATGCCCAAATTTCATATTTTTTTACATTTTAAATAAAAAGGTTATATGTTATTGTATATGCATGTTTCAGGATAATCAGGATAAAATGACTAGACCGACAGGTACCTGCAATTACAAGGTGATCATAGAAACAAGCTGCCGTTCTCCACAATATACAACAGATAGAATCAGTATTTCATTTGGAGATGCTCATGGCTCTGAGGGTTTTTTTCTGTTTATAATTGATTGTTGCATAAGAGAATAAATCGATTTAACTTTTGTTTTTTTTAATTTAACTTTTGTTCTTTTCTGTTTATAATTTAATTTGTACACATGAATTTAATTTGTTTACAAATATTTATTTGACATGATTTATTTGGATGCATGTGTAAAAAAGTTTTTGATAGTCAGTTCATAGAAATTAATCTCTTTATTTTTATTTTCAAGACATATAGCTTATATTTTTCTACTTTAACTAGAAAAATTTCATTTTATATGTAGTCATCTACAATTTTGAAACATAGAGAGTATATAAGGTTTTTTCTTTTGTCTAGAATTAATTGTGTGATGGATTGGTTTGATATCTATACATATAGTATATGTAATTGTAGGTTTTCATTCCAAGACTGGATGATCCTCGTGCTGGGAGGTTCGAGCAATGTACCATGGTTTCATTTGACATAGTTGGACAGTGTTTAAACGATATCTGCAAACTGTACCTACATAGGGTTGGATCAAATGGTTGGATACCAACGACTGTCACAGCATACAACTATGGCTACCCACCTGTAAAATTTTACTACAACACTTACGTTCCTGAGAATGTTGACTATGGCTTCAACCATTGTTCCGAAGTGTAGTGTTACATTTCTTAATGGAAAATGTTAGTTAGTGATGTTAGAACATTGGTTAATAAAAACTAATATAGCAATGTTGTGTTAGAAAATGTTGTATTCAACTTTTTACAAGTTTAAAAATGGTTGTTTTCAATACAAATCTTCAATTTTTGACTTTCTTAACTAGTGTTATACTTATAGGGCACTTGTTGGCATGGTTCGTTTGCCAAAAATCAGATTACTACTACAAGTTTATCACCATGTTTATCACTACTGATATCAGAAGTGAGAAAAAAAAAATACATTTACTAAAGGTAAATTGAATAAGGATATTTTTGTATAGAAATGGTCATAAACATGGAAGCAAAAGATACGTGTGGTGGCTGGTAGCTTGGCTAAAATAAGGTTGCTTCCAAAAAAGTGTTTTATGCACATATGTAAGAAACTAAAAAATATGAATATGTACTTGTAAAAGATGTTAGTTAGTACTTAGTTGCAAATAAACTTCAAGCAATTGGAAAACATTCCCTTCCTACTTCTCGACCTATTCGTGAAGTCTGTTGGCAAAGTGGTGTCCAAGATGCTATGGTTTTAAATATGGATGGTAAGTGCAGTGACTAATCCGGAAAATTCATGATTCGGGGGACCAGTGAGAAATCATGAGGAAAATTCTCATTTTGGTTTTTATCAGAGTGTGGTTGGTCGAACGTATTACATGCAGAGATTCAAGCTCTCTTAATTGGTATCAAGTTGTGTTGGCAAACAGGTTTTAAAAAGGCAATTCGTTATTCTTATTCTCTTCATATAGCCCAGTTGGTGACTACGGGAACACATTGATATCACCAATATGCTAATATGTTGGAGGCTATCAGAGATTAATGAAGCAAGATTTGAATTTTGTTTTGAAACATACTCTTCGTGAATGGAATGTTTGTGTGGATATCCTTGCAAAGATAGGAGTTAATTGTTTAGAATCTTTGATTATGGTTAATGAACCTTTTCCTGACCTGTCTTCGGTGCTTCTAGCTGACGCCCAGCGTCCTTTATCAAAACTTAATTTTTGCTTTTGTTCTTTTTTCTCTCATGTAACCAAAGAAGAATAATTTTAATATTATAACAAATTATAGGGAAACAAAAGTAAATTATCATCTCTTCTCATGCAGCAACATCATAAATAAAACGCAGTTAATTAAATCTAACACCTATTGTCATGCCTACAATGGGCATAATCCTTGGTATGCATCATTTAAAACCAACTAGAAGTAACAAGATTTCTACAAGCAATGGCAAAAGAAAATAATCGCGTCTAATCAGCTTTGAAATCTAATTTATCCTCATAGTTGAGGCAAAGCATTTTGCAAAACAAACAATAGGACTGACATAACAACGACAATATCCTTGATTTGAGAAAACTCTTTCCACATAAGCATTTAAAACCCAGAACACAACAAAAAGTAGAATAGTATTTTTCAAATCATTCATGTAATCATAGAATTAAAATAAAAAATAAAAAATATCAACGTAACCATGATTCAAAGTAATGACTCCCGATAAGTCATTTCTCTTTTTAATAACTCCAATAAGATTTTGGTTACAATTCATTTCAAAGACAAATCTCATTTCTAGTCCTACTACTAAAGACATGGAAAAATGTTACTCCAACCAAAGTAATGGGAAAAAAAAGTGAAAAAGAATAGCGCTGTATTTGCTAACTATGTCTCATATTCTAGCGGGCATTAAATGGAAGTGAGCAGTTTAAATTAATGTCCTTGTAAACCAAACGTGTAAATATCATTTGGCTAAATCAGATGAAAAGATGAAGAGAAAATTCATAATTTCACTTTTCTGGTTCTTCGGATTTTATCTCTAGGTCATAGGTTGAGCACAAATATCATTGACATTGACACTACTTTACAAGTTTTACACTACTGGGAATCTTCATTCAAACACATTCTGTTGCCTTAAACAATTGACGCCGTACATTTACTTTCAGAGCCTCTGCGCAACTCTCTCATACAAATCACGAGGCCAATTCCTTTTTACATTATTTGCAATAAAACTGGAAATCTGCAACAAACAAAAAAAAAGGCAAACTTAGCCATTGTGAAACAATAACACATTGATACTACTTAACAATTGGCTAAATGTATTATTTTAAAACTATGACAGATGATATTCAAAAGGCTTCACCAACTCTAAAATAGTATGTCTAGAGCAACCATGTCTGAACCATCATTTTACCCACCTCCGTCAAGAAGTGGATAAATGAATATTTTCATAACAAAGCAAATACATATTTAATCATTGGTGGCTTGATTGAAGTTCATAACCTGCTGATATATAATTGACGGCACTGTTGTT
>Ga0209282_1002356_pt1 | contig 10863 bp, 10 predicted proteins | sample Mtrugardesep15_FD_187529 | JGI IMG/M metagenome (GOLD analysis project Ga0209282, IMG submission 187529) | Root nodule microbial communities of legume samples collected from California, USA - M. trunc garden sep15 (SPAdes) (version 2) | ecosystem: Host-associated > Plants > Roots > Nodule...
TTGGGGACTAAAACTAAAACATGTAAAATGATAACTAGTGTGAGAAAAGGATTTGTATATTTCAAGAACCGAAAACAAAAACTATTTCAAACATGCTCTTAATTAATTAGAACAACGCACCAAATACTTTTCCACAATGAAGTCATGCAAAGAAGAATACATGAATATTGTCATATTTCAAATTTAAAATGCAACTTGTCAACAAAGGTAATAAAAAATAGAAATGATTTATCAACAACTGAATTGTACAACCAATGACGTTTTTGCTATTTTCTTTACTATTTTTTAACCGATTTTAATTTGTGTGCACTCACAATACTATAGGGTGTTGGAAAGGTTGTCCATATATTTTGGTTGTATATATAACAGGCATTGTAAAAAATCACATGCTTATGTGAGCAAAGCAATCCGACTATTGTTACACTACATGGCAAAAATAAGATTGGAACCACCGCTTGATCATTTTTTTATTTCCAAAATTTAGTAGTATGTTACCTTTATGGAAAATAGCATAAATAAATGCAATACAAAGTATCTCAAGTATTACATATTCGATGCAGCTCATAAAATGAGGACGATGCACCATTTTCTTTATTGGAATTCAAATTGACAAAGACTTTGGAGGAAAATATTTTAGAGTTAACAATTTTATTTAGTAATTAATGGTATAATTAGAGGAAAATTTATAGGTTTAGGTGTTGCTTAACCTAATAAGCTTTAAGAATAAGGGATGATATTTTTCTTTGAGTTTACTAATAATACATCGACAATGTAAACTAGTTTTACACCGTTATCTAATAGAATCCATCAACTTGTCATGTAGATATATTGAACATCAATGTAAAATTAGTTTTCATCGTTCAAAATAATTACGGTATATTCTATTTCTTATTAAACACGTCAATGTAAAACTAGTTTACATATCAAAAAAGGATTTTATTCTTTGTACAAAAAAAAAAAGAATTTTGGTCCATAGGCATCGATTGTTTGCTCTCAGACATCTTAAACCGACAAAAATATCCTTAACAATAATTAACTACCAATTGAAAACATTTTAAATCGGTAAAACCAAAGTGCTGAATCACATTTAACTATCGTTGTATAGACGGATGATAGTTAAATGTCACCAAACTCGGCCAACATTATTATTTGGGCCTCAAGTGCTGCCCAGGAGCAAGTCAAGGCCCAAGAAACAAATCCCAACATCATTGTTTGTTCTGAAAAAACAAAATCTATCTCAATTGTCAGTGAAATTCATCATTCATCGGGTGTTGGTGGGAAATCAAATCCCCTGAAACTATCGAAATCAAAATTAGGGTTTTCTTTTTCAATTGCTCTGTGATTTGGAAGAATTTGAAGGAAGGAAGATGTGGCATGAGGCAAGAAGGTCGGAGAAGAAGGTCCACGACATGATGGACGCTGCACGAAAACGAGCACAACGACGTGCCGTTTACCTTGCAAAACGCCGTGGTGATCCTATGCAATCAATTCAAGTCGTTGGTTCTCGTTCTCGTGCTTATCGTGATGACGCTCTTTATCAAGCTACCGAAGATCAACAAGGATTGTTAGTTTCTCTATTCCATTTCTTCTCGTTTTAGATTTCGTGAAAATTTAGAATTTTTAAAATTGATTCTATAATTTGGGATTAATCGTGTAATTTAGGATCTTTTAGATGGTTCATACTTCAATTGAAGATAATTTATTTGTTTATTTCAACGTTTCAACATACGGGGAGAAAAAAAATAAGCTCATTGGTTTGAAGTGTAATGCAAAGATAATTTTTTTGTTGATTCTAATCATATATGTATTGTATATTCGGATCATAATTTTAGTACATTTAAGGGTCCAGAGTGAGGTGATTTAATCAATGTGCATTTCTGGTAATGGTAAGGCTTACCCTATCATTTTTTAATTCAAACTATTTGGTCTTTCAATTATCAGATTTGTTGTAATAAAATGATGATTTTTGGTCATAAAGGTTGATTGTTAGTATCAATAGTGAAATTTTCTATTCATAATCAAAATTGGGACATTAAATTATCACTTTTGCGCCCAAAATCATGATTTTCTGGGCAAAAAAAAGGGCTGAGATCAAAATTGAAACAAATACAATAATTTAGGGACCAAAAAGTTTGATTTAAGAAAAGAGGGACTATTTCTGTGAACATGATGAAATAGGGTGACCAAAAGTGTAATTAAGTTAGTTTTTTTCTTCCCTTAATTAGTAAAAGCGTAAACTGTCTCCTCTATGCATTTGATGAAAGGGTGGCATAGAATTTGGATTGAGAGTAATTCAATGGTGGCTATTCAAGCTTTCTCAAACTTTGCTACCGTACCTTGGAGGTTAAGAAACAATTGAAATAATTGTTTGATCAAGCTAAAAGGCTTTCAATTTATCTATTCTCACATTCAAAGAGAATGGACTAATTGTGCCAATAGGTTAGCTAATCATGGGCATTCCTTGTCCGGCGCTTTTTAGTGGGATTCTCTGCCTGACTTTGTCAGGCAAGAATTCTCTGTAGATAGATTTGATTTTCCTATTTGCCGCTGTTCTTAATTTTGCTTGGGTTCCCCCGCCCCTTCTCTTTGGGGTGCAAATCTAGCCGGGATTTGGCATTTTGATGCATTACAAGCTCTTGGTTTATCTTAAAAAAAAATGTATCCTCTGAATTTTTGTTAGTAAAACATACTTCATTCATGCTTGACAATTGATCTTATAATTCATTTTTTCCTCAGGATACCCTGGAACGGGAAACAAGATATTTTGATTGACAGGTCTGCTGTTTTTCTACTGTTTTTGTGAATTCTTGTTTTATATATTTGATTTAATAATTAACAATAAATAATCGGCTGTTAAACCTATACCTTTGCAGATTTGATGGGCGTGCCCTCCTAGATTTCATCCGGGATAGTAGTTTTAGGCGTGTCCAGGAAAAGTCTGAAGAGGAAGAAGAATTAGAAGAGTTTGTTAATTTTGAGCGTTATCGGGATTTAATAAAGCATCGGCGTAGAGGATGTCGGTACTTCTTTATTTCTTGACAACGAGTTTGATTCTCATAATATAAACAGTTTGATTTTTGTGGTTTTTTGTATCTCTTCTCTTCAATATTCTTTTTTCCTGATAATAATGCCATAGAACGGAAAAGGTTCTAGAATTGAGGCCAACCTGATATCCAGGGATTAATTTCGCAGCTAAATTTACAAACTTGGTTTTTAATGGTAACAGTTACCGATGAGGACGCTTTGCAACATGTAAATCTAGAGATGGAGGCCAAGGCTGCTGCTCCATTTGCATCAGACAGGTTGGGAGATTCTTTCCATTCATTTTTAACTGACTGTTTCATGTCATATCTGAGCAAAGCATTGATGTATCCATATATCTTTATATGGATGGTGTGTAAAATAAAATTGTAAATAGCTGTTGGTTCTGGGTTTGTTTTTTACTCTTAATGCAAATAGTCTGATGGTTAAGCAACATATACTAACAATATTGTGCTTCCATGCACTACTGATTCTTTTGAGTCATTATTTCCATTATTGTCAAACTCTCAAGTTATCTTGTAGAATTGGTTGAGTTTTACAACTCTAGATCTCAGAATTGAGTTAATGCGCGTAGAAAATCGTTTTCATGTAAAATTAGGCGATTCTTTTTTTATCAGAAACTTACTTAGGTGATTCTGAAACATTATAATCAATTTTCATTATGGCTAAAAGACAGTGGTTCAATGTTTTGCAAATATTCAAAATACAACCGTTAAATGACAAGGGTTGGTTCTGTACAAACTATTGTCCTCAGTGGTAACACTCGACTCCAAATATGCACGCAACAAACATGAACACATCAGCTCCATGGTTCTCATTATAGACAGTCACAAACCATATAACACACGCAAATATGTTGTAAGTTTGCTATGAATCGAAGAGGCTGATGAGGTGAATGAAGCCACAGCTTAGATGAGCTGAAAATTAGCTCTACAAAGTTTAGTCCAACTCTAACAAGGGGAACTCCGTCAAACCATAATTGTCTATTTCTCTATGTAGTAATTTTGGACTTTGTGATTCGTCAGTTTGTTATTTGATTGTGAATTTGTTATCATATCTTTTGATTTTGAATTTGTTATCATATCTTTTGATTTTGAATTTGTCTATTGATTCTTTCTTGGTCTGAACTGGTTCGTAGATCTATAATTTGCAGCTTTATATGATGTGTTGTTTGCACACTTTGTAACATATAAACTTATCTGTTTGTTTCATGTTTCATTTGTAGATCTAATGTGTCACAGCCTGCTGCAACCAAAGGATCTTACTCACAGGTTGGGTTTTCATATGACGGAAATGGTAAAGAGGAATCTCAGATTTCAGATGACGATGATGAGGAAGACGAAGACGACGAGGATGATGAGGATTTTAATAGTGATGATAGCAATGATGAAGGGATGGAGATAATTGCAAAAGAATATGGGGTCAAAAGGTATGGTTGGCTTGTTTACATGGATAAGAAAGCCAAAGAGGAACAAAAAAGGCAAAAGGAGATAATCAAAGGCGATCCTGCAATTGTAAGCGGAAATGTTCATGACAAGAATGAATAATATTTTTGCTGATATTTTGAGATTACCGTGTAGGATGTTTTTGACTGGTATATCTTATAAATTTTGTAGAGGAAACTGAGTCGTAAGGAAAGAAGGAAGGCCTCTCAAGTTGAAAGGGAGAGAGAGCGAGAAGCTACACGGATACCTGGAACTCGTGTGCTACATCATGACCCCTACCGGTAGAAAATATTGATATTTTTCTGCTTCCGATTGAACGAAGAATATTCTGAAATTGTGCTCCAACTGACAAATGGATAGCAGATTATTCTTGCATACTAGTCTTAATGGTTGACTCAATATATACATGCAGGGAATCAAGGCAAAGTCCTACTTACGAAGCTTATTCTCGTTCTAGAAGGTATAGCATTAGCACTCTTTGAGCACATATGCGTTTTCCATTTTACTCATTCTTCTCGTGAAGGAGAATTTATATGGTATTTTTGACATTTTCAATATGCAGGTCAAGGTCCAGATCACGGTCCTACTCCCCGTCCTATGCAAGGCGTTATTCACGGAGCAGCCATTCTGACGATATTCTCCGAAGCAAACCAAAGACTCCTAAAATAGAATACATAACTGAATTTGGGGGCTCTGGAGAAGCAGATGGAACTAGGCGTGAAGGATTTTCTCCACCACGATCTCCCACATCTCGAGTTGATACATTAAACCGGTCGGAGCACTGGACCTTTAATTATTGCCAAGATTGATTGGACAGTCTTTTCTCTGCGCAGCATATCACCCATATTTTTTCCTGAGCCAATTATTTGTGGTTTTAGAATAGATCATGACTAGGATTGTCAGGGTAACTGCCAAGAGGAAGATGGAGGAGGCTTCCTATTTGGAGCTCAATGTTCCCTGAAATGAATTTTGCATGATTACCTGTAGCTGCATGTAAATATTACAATTATTTTATCTGATACCTCTACTGTATTGCAGGTCATCATCTGGTTGTATACTCGAAGCATTGCACGTTGATCCTGCTTCTGGTGTATCTATCGATAAAGGTGCTAAAGTGTTGAAGCCACCCATAAGGTATACCTACCATCACCCAACAATGTATATATGAATGTGAATAGAGTTCTATTAAAATGGTTTGTGGTTTCATCTGTTAGGAATGGTAGAACTGTATTGTTTAGAATTTTTTTTTCATTGCATTCTTAAAGATTTACACAAAAATTTATTGCATTCTTAAAGATGTATACATGGTGTCTAAAAGTGGTTCAGCAAATCTGTACACATCAATCCCCAGAGCTAAGCTCGTGCAAATGAAGTGTTTTCTGTTTCCACAAAACAAACAAGTTCCTTCAAGTGATAATTCAAGGTTCTCGATAAATTGTCTGCTCTGCCAATGTCAGATAACAAGAGAAAACAACCACAAAAATATGCCAAAGAAACAACAGAACAGAATAACAACCTTTTAAAATATCTGAATTTTTTTATTTTTTATTTATCTGCTTATTGCTATTCTCTTTTCCACAGCACACCTTCAGGCTCAGCACTAGCAAAGTTAAAGGCTAGTGGTTCTGGAGGGCTCCTAAAACCTCAACCAGGGGAGAAGAAAGAAACACCCCAAGAGAGACTTAAAAGGATCATGAATAAGCAACTCAACAAACAAAGTATGACTGTTTGAATAATTTATCTCAACTGCAAATCAAATAAACTTCAACGTTTTCTGATGTAGAGCATTGTTTTTCTTTTGCAGTTAAAAAAGATACTGCTGCAGAACAAGCCAAGAAAAAAGAACAGGAGCGACAGAGGCAAGAAAAGCTTGCTGAAACTAGTCGATTGAGTAGGTATAGACGTCGCAGCCGCAGCAGGAGTTACAGTCGTTCCCCACCAAGGTATTTTATCACACCTTGTATACTCTAGGATTTGTAATTTGTGTAACTTTATCGGAACACCTTAACCATCAAGTAGTTAGGACTTCTCAGCGAAATGGAATAGTGAATGGTTACCCGTTAATAAAATTATGCTATTTTTGCAACACTTTGTTTTCCTCTGGTTTAATTAATATTATGATTAACTGCAGAAGATACAGGCGTAGTAGAAGTCCAAGTAGAAGCAGGGGTTCCAGAAGATATCACTCAAAATCTCGCTCCCGTTCTCGGTCCCCTTCTCGCACCCGTTCTCGGTCCCCTTCTCGCACTCGTTCTCCGCCTCGTTCACGCTCTCCTTATTCTCGTTCTCCCAGGTGAAATTAATGTCTTTCTTTTCCCGTGCCTCTTGAGGTTTTTTCCTCATCATCTCAATCATGATTTACTGATTCAGAAAGTTGACATTTCAGGCTAAGAAACCGTTCAAGGCACTGATGAAACACTGTATGCATGAAAGGCCAACAAGGCTTGTGTGCAATCTGTTTACATATTTGCTCCCAAGTGGTTAGAGGGAAAACACTATGTGCTTAGTTGTGTTGAAGTTGCGGTGGGCAAATCTTTTTGAACATGTCACTTTAGCATTTGCTACTGTATATTTAATATTTACATACTGTGAGTAATTTGATGTCTCAAAAGTTCAACCAGGTACATATTTCTCATGTACGAAAACCTTGGTTAACTTTTGTGAAATCAAAATTTGTAATGTTTCCTTGAAGTTGTAGCCTTCAAAAGAGAATGATAATTGAACTATAATATGTTGAAGTTTGAAACCTGTTTTTACTTGGAAACGATGCACTTGTACCACCAAACATCATACCAACATTTTACCAATGTCATCAAACTCATATCTGGGTCCAAATAGTGAGTGAAGTTTCAAGCAAGTTTGAGAGAGGTCTTTTGACTTGTCTTCATCCACTTTTATAAAGAATAATTTCTTATTTTGGAATGCTAAAAAAGTGTCTCGGGGGAACTCGTTAACATTTCCATTTTATTTATCTTGGTCAAATTTTTTAAATTAAGATAAACACAATTCATCAAAAAATGTAACAAATGCGTAAAATGTAATTAGCAACTCAAAAACACAAAAATAATAATAAAAAAAAAGTGTGTAAAATGTAATAACCAACTCATGATAATTGGCCTTTTTAAACCATGAGAATTGGTAATGAGATATAAACTCATAATAATGTTGCATATTCTAAACTAGCTGTCCATAACTATTTACTCCTATCTTCCTTTTGTCAAAAAAATAATAAAGTCCTAGCCTCCTTGTTTCCCACCATTATCACCAATCGTAGATCATATATAAACTCATAAGGACTAATGCTGCCTATTCTTAACCTGATAAAATGTTTTTTCTTCTCACTATATATTGTTTTTTATTTTCTGAATATTTTTGTTGTCTATAAAAGTGGAGAATTACTTGTTTCTCCTCCTTTTGGGCCATGGTAATTTGATTGTTGTGTTTGATGATGACAGTAAACTAATCTGATGAAAACTAATAGCACATTAAACAAGTGGGTGCTTTATGTCAGTGTCCACTGTCCAAGATAAGAACCAATCGAGAGTTCCCATGGAATTGTGAATGATCATACTGCATTACTGCCGTTCAAACAAAAGATCATGCATTTTGCTTTTGACCAAATTATATGTGATGTTGATTATTGGAATGGACTGCTAGTGAAAGAAAGGAAAGGAGTAGGAGATAAGTCAAGATTGAAGTAGGCCAAAGACAATGTAACCTGGAATGATATATAGTCCCAAAACTAAAAGCACAGATGTTGCAGTTTTGTGTTGGTCTTCATACCCCTACATTGTTGTAACAAGTTTAAGTTAGGAGTTCTATATTAAACCGGAAAAATAAATGTTGAATAATATATAAGCAAGATAATTCATATATTTAACATCTTTAGGTTTTTGGTAAATATATGATGTACTACAACGTATGTGCTGTTTTTGAACTAGTGATGATCCCCAAACTTTTTTCACGATCCAACATTCATTTTATTTAAATCTTTATCTCACCTTTCTCATTTGGCACAATTTTTTCCCTCAGTTTTTAGATATTTTCTTCCACACACACACTTAGCTGGAATAGATTTCCAGAAAGTGACTATTCATTGATTTCCGGAACAATAATTCTTTTAAGAAAACTGAAATATCTGAAACGATAAATTAATATAGGATAACCACACATTTGAGTTTCTTTGGAATTAATTTCAGATAAATCAAGAATACTAGATAACAAAGTTTGAATTTTCTTTTACGATGACCAAATGTTTGAGTTATCAAAACAAAATACGAGGTACTGAGTACAAATTCAGATATATAAATGCAACAATGTTAAATATCTTAACATAACTTTGCCGTCCATTTTGGTTCTATATGACATGAGAAATTATTTTCTGAAAATTGAATAAGTATATTAAGAAGTCTAACTCAAGCTTTTTCCCTCAAACAGTCTAACTCAAGCTTTAAGTATAGGGAAATGTTAACTAGTGCTCTGGGATACTAGTTAACATTTCCCTTATATTATTGTGTTAACCAGTACCCGCGGGACACTAGTTAAGAAAGAGAAAAATAAAATTTTCTCATTAAAAACAACAACTTTTTGATTTTAATAAAATAGAACATTTTATATTTCATCATTTTTCAATACAAAACTTTTAAATTAGTCTCCTTAACTAGTATATTATGCTCAGCTTAGCACAATTACATCCTGGGCGCATTTACATCTACTTTCAACTCTCATTATATTCTTCCCTAAAAAAACTATCATTATATTATTGTTTTTTTTTGAAGGATATTATTGTTATTGTTATTACTATTATTGTTATTGTTATTATATTGTCGGTAAATCAATTAACGAGAGAGTGCACTCAATTTTTTTCTAACAATAGTTTGTCCTTGGCCATAAGGTAAATATTTCACGCAACTTCTTATCCCTCCATACACACAAGCTACCTATATCTTCTCTTCATGTGGAGCCTAAATTTGAAGCTGTCATTTTTTATAGCATTAAAAAGACAAGTGGACATGTTTCTATTCTACCTCTACCGTGAATAGTTGGTAGTAGGACATGCAAAATAAACTCTTAAGATATTAATTTATATATGGAAAATACTAAAAGCTACCAATGGGGTGTATAATTAGCTTGCAAATTGCTATAGCTATGCATGCTTCTTTTCGTGACCCTTCAACTTTTTGCATCTCTTTAGCATTTCTTGAACCACACGGGATTTTAATTTCTAGTATCTGATCTTAAAGCTAGGCCATCAAGTTCACGTCTAAAACTACACTTTATTCTATCCTTTTCACACCGCACGCGTCTTCCCTATTGAAAATGATCGATGCTTATATTGATATTGTTATCTTCGTATTATAGACTTTAACCTTCTATTCTCAACTTTACTTGATTCCCTCTCCACTTTACTTTGAGTGACCACACCTTAGAATAATGGAATATATAATAATATTAAGATTTTGTTTGGATAACCAAAAACTAACGGAACGAAACGGAATTGAGCGGAATGGTACGAAACGGAATGGAATAAAAATTACATTTCATCGTTTAGATATTTCATGATGGAATGGAACTAATTTTTCACTCCATTGTTTAGAAAGTGAACAGAACGGAACATGTTATACCTTTTTTATTCCATTTTTACCGTTTAGTTTAAAAGTATCAATTTGTAATCAATATATTTTTATTTTGGCATCAAGTAACACCATAATAAACAAGTACATAATAAACATGGGTAGTAAAAAGAATGTTCAGTACTGATTAGTTAGAATAAACAATTCAATACATGTTCATAATAAGCATAAGAGCAAAAAAACGTATAATACTAATTAGTTAGAATTGAAGATAATTGTGCAGTGTATAACAATGGTTCCTATATAATTTACGATTGTTGCATAATGATTTGCCAGTCAATTTCTCTGCGGTAGTAAGTAAACATGTGGGAAACAAAATGGGAAAGAAGTGATATTAAAAGACGTAGTATGAAGCATGCGAAAGGCAAGAAGAAAGAAGAAGAAGAAAAAAAATGAAGAAAGGAGGAGCACTTGATGAAATAGAAAAGGCAAGGGCATAATTGTCATTGTATTATTTATGTATTCCATTCCATTGGATACACCCTAAATTGGGGGGAATGAAAATTTGGCTGAATGGGTGGTATTGGATGGAATGAGTTCCATCACACTCCATTCCATTCCTTTCTTGCAAAACCAAACAATGGAACATGGTTTTATCCCATCCCATTCCATTCCACCACTCTCCATCAATCCAAACATAGCCTAAGTTTCCTTGAGTCATCTCTTATTAGATTATTGCAATCAAACTATTAAAATCGTATTTCAAAAGTCTGATCTTGAACGTTAGATGATTTAGAGTAAAC
>Ga0209282_1002357_pt1 | contig 10860 bp, 4 predicted proteins | sample Mtrugardesep15_FD_187529 | JGI IMG/M metagenome (GOLD analysis project Ga0209282, IMG submission 187529) | Root nodule microbial communities of legume samples collected from California, USA - M. trunc garden sep15 (SPAdes) (version 2) | ecosystem: Host-associated > Plants > Roots > Nodule...
TAAACCATATTAGAATTCCTCTTGCACGTGATCAATGAGTTTTTTTTTTTGACAAAAATAAACGATATTTATTCATTCAAATTGATAGAGTACATTGATACAATACAAATTCAAATTCGCTAAAAACAAAAAGGATGAAACTGTGAATAAACTCAAAGCATCAGTGTTAATAGCATAAAACGACAAAGTACATATGCCTACAAATATGACTAACATGATTATAATCAAGTCTTCGGAATACTCATGTCTCCAGATCTGCAACGTTGACGACACCAAAATCATTGTCATTGATCGGATCTGCACTTGCTCAAAGTTAATCTTTCAACCTGAATCAAATAAACACCGCACTAAGACGGGAAATCAAAAACACACCGCACAAAGACAGAAAATCAAAACAAACAGAGACGTTCAAAGACGACGAAATCACAAAAACAAACGAAAGAAAACAGAAAATATGTGAAATCACTTATTCAATTAGGATAAAAGAAAAAACAACTCGTACAGTGATTTTGGGGTCAAAATTGACCATAAATCACCTCTCTAACAAGAAGAAGAAGAAATGGGTGACGACTAGGATTTGAGAAAGAGAGAAGAGATATTACTTTATGTGATCAATGAGTTATTATCCCAAAAAAAAATATACTTAATAAAACGACCGAAACAAAATAAAATAAAAAAATGACCGTATGCGCATGCTGCTGAGTTATGAAGCATGGGAAGGGAGTACTTCTAAAAGCGTGGTGGTACTCTACTAGTGTACTATGAGTAAAATAAACTTTTTCTATCTTCTTATACTTATTTTATAACGATTTCTACTACTATACATTAAAAAAAAATCTAATGCATTAGTTTACTCGGTACTTAAACTAATAGTTAAATAAAATTGTTTTTTAAAGAAAAAATCATTTTCTATTATTTACAATTATAATGACTAAATCGTATTTAAAAATTGAATTTACAGTATATAAAATTAATTTTTTATTACTCATAACAGTGAATGTTTTGAACCGGTCAAAAGACCTTGGGTCTATTTACTTAGGTCCAATTCAACCAAAACCTAAATACCGCATTTGGTATCATTACTCGCAACACACCCCTTCCCCGCGAGGGGAATGCACGGAACAAACGAGACCAGTTCAAACGAGCTGCAACATCTCTTCGCACGTTCCCGCGAATCTCTCCCTGGTGGTTACACTTCCCACGATTTCGTAACCGCCATATGCGTGTGTCATCACAACGGCTTTGCAGCCACCCTTCTCTATATATAGGGGACTCTTAGGAGTCTCTAAGGTAGAATCTATTCTCTCTCTAAACCCTCATTCTCTAACCTCTACTGACTTGAGCGTCAGAGTGCCTGCAGGTACACCCCCTGGTCGTTCCAAGAAGCATTCTTGACGCATTCATCGCCACTCAAACCACCACATTTAAAGCGCCCGTAGTCACCTTCTGATCAGGTACAATCAGTGAATATTGATTAATATTTTTTATGAAATGGCATTTTCAACAATATAAAACTTAACAAATAGCTCTTTATTATTTCTTAATTATGATAGTTAATTTCTTGATTTAAGAAGCAAGTTTATCGGTATATTTTCATTTGTGAGTGTATTGTATAATTTCTTATTTAACTAGCCAAGTGTAGTTTTTAAATTATTGGCATCTTACATCATATCATGGCTAAAAATTGTTAGGGATCATGATTCATCTCTTATCAATTGTCTCAAACAAAGTGGTATTAGAGCAAAGTTTCACAAGATTCACGACTACTTTAGCAAGCAACACCAACATGAAATTTTTGACGAACTTACCAATGTTGAAGGGCAAGAAAGATGATCGATGAGTGGTGCAAATGAATACGATACTGGGATATTAAGATCTTCTTGAAATAGTGACCGAATGTGTGCCCACACTAGGAGAAGGTGCGACTGAGGCTCAACTGTTAATTTGTTTATAGGTAGATGACTTATTTGTGTCATGTAACAATCATAATGGGAATGATGAGTTCAAAATGCAAGTCATGAGTAAGCTTGAAATGTCAAATTTAGGATGACATGCACATTTTTTGGGCATGGAGTTTGTAACTGCGGAAAGGGAAATATTATGTCATCCAAAGAAGTATGCTACTAATGTATTGAGGAGATTCTACATCTTAAAATGCAATTCAGCTGCAACTTCATCTGAAACTAGAATAAAATTGAATAGGGATATGTATAGACAATCCATAAGGTCACTGAAATATCTTAAAATACAATACAAGGCCTCCTATTGTTTATAATGTTGGACTTGTAAACCAGGTCATGGACATACTAAGCAAGTCAAACCTCGTAGCAGCTAAGAGGGTGTTAAGGTGCATCAAAGGAACAATAAATGTGCCATATTGTTTCGGAGAAAGAAGAACAATGTAGTGGTAAGAATAATAGGGTACACTGAAACATAGTCAAATTCGTTTTTGTGGGGAGAGCGAGAGTGGTTCCTCATGCTAGATCAAAAATACAAAGAACCTAATACTCAAGTAAGAGATTGTTTTGATATGTGAAGTGTGGGTTAAAGTAACACGTTAAGGTCTTAGATAAAAATGTCAAGTGAATCTCACTTATGTAATTGCTTTTTATTCAATATATCGATTAACATCAATATTGTCTACTCTAAAATACTCCGACGTTATTATTCAAGCTATATATATATATATATAGACACACACACATTTACGTGAGTTATCACCGCTTACCAGCAGGTCTACCAACAAAACCAGTTTTGTCAAATGTTAACTAACATTTCTTACCCATGGGTGGAAACTTATTTTCAACAATATTGTTAGACAACATAAAATCAAATATTCAAAAGTTTGTCGCAAAATATTATTAAGATTCTATTAATATTATTGTCGACTTGTGTGACGAGGATTACTTCTATTCATGAATATTTATTTACATCTTCTCTTAACTGATGTGAGACTTGAAACAACAACTATATCGACAAACATACCTTCTACCACAATGCAATTTCGATCTAAGCAAATGTCACTACACTTGTAACAACTTTAGCGGCCACAACCAACTTATAATATTATTATAGTACTACCGAAGTAGTACTCCCTTCGATCATTATTATAAATAAATTTTGACTTTTTAAATACATTGAATAATTAATGTATTTAGTCTTTATTATAGACTCGATACATTAATTATTCAATGTATCTAAAACGTAAAATTTTACTTATAATAATGACCGAAGAGAATTTTTTTTTTTTTAAGAAAATGCTCCATACAAAATAAAAGTAGAAAACACAGCTTTTGGAATCCTCGTAATCTATGTATAAATATACAACTCTCAATGACTTAAATATTATTGTGGTCCCATAAATTGACAACAAGAGTCAATGACTTGAAAATTGCCAACACCTCTCTACTTTTAATCAATTTCACACAAATTAATTCAAAAATCAGTAAAATTAAGTTTCGCAATCTCTAATGTTATAAAGTTAAAAGTGTCAAATACAAATGATGTAAAAATATATTTAATGTTAAAACATGTTTTCTTATATTTGATCATTTTATCTAAAACAAGTTTAAAAGACGTTTATTGTACACTAAATACATCGGTCCTCAATCTTACGAGTAAAAAAACTTTAATCATATTCACACCACTATCTAAAAAAATAAGGGTTTTGTTAACAAGTGTTCTAAAGAAACTTGTTAAAGATTCAAAAATAGAAACAATTGATAACTTTTACGTAGAAAAATTTACTTTTTGATGTTTTAATGTGTTGAATACACAAATTCTAAGACAAAATTTCCATTTTAAACTTATTATCAAGTGTCTGCTTCCCCTTAAGACACTTGTTAACATTTTAAAAAAATAAAACAAAATATAAACACCTGTAAGAAAAATAGAAAACAAAACGTGCCAGGTTTTTTTTTGTAGCAAAATTTGCCAGGTTTGAAACAGGCTGTTGATCAATTTATTTAATTGTAAAAGTCGAATAAAATCGTGCTAATTCTCCCTATGCCAACAATGCAAGTAATTTACGGTTTGACCAACGTATATATGTCAAAAAAAAGGTGTTTGAGCAACGTTGTTCTTATTTTTTGACACAAATGAGCAATTTTTATATTTTTTGGTAAAAACAAATAAGCAACGTTAGTTAGAGTTTATTCAGAAAGAAAAAAAAAACGTAAGTTAAAGAATAGTCAATTTCTGTGTATATAATATTCAAGTAAATGTTCCCTTAAAAAAGAAAACGTTATAATCTCTTAAAAAAAGTACTACTAGGTTAACATTTCAATCATATGTTCAAAAATACCAATAAATCTAAATAACTTATCTTAAATTATCTATAAAAATGGATACTACATAAATTTTATGATTTAAATTAAATCATTGATATTTTACCAAAATAAAAATGATTCTCTTAATAGATATTTTAGCATTTATATATTTATTCTTTTTTCATAAAAAATGTTTATATATGCATTCAATCGTATTATGCCAAATGAATAGTTATAAAGATATTTTAAAAATTAATCTTAAAAAGTGACATCGCATAAAGAATTCGTATTTCCTGACAGATCGTCTGATGAATTCATTAAATACATGTATAAGAAAAGTTTACATTGTCGATATATTTATAAATTTAAATATTTTTTTAAAGGACAATATAAAATATTTATATATTTCTTATGATCCAACAAATATAATTAATTAACTGACACTAGAAAAATTTTACACTGAAGTTTATATTATTTTTTTTCTTTTTGATAGTATAATTTTTTCTCTCTTAAACTCACACAAAAATCTCCACGCAAAAAATATGTTCTCAAAAAATCTAGAAGTCGTTTTAGATAAATTGACAAATACTACTTACATAATCCATTTTGGTTTGGTAAAAAAAATTATAATTTGTTTTGAGTTTGAATTGAATGAAAATATTTAAACGTCTATGCTTGAATCAAATATACGTGTTCATTCAATAATATCGATATTGTTTGTTGATGTAGACTTTACATTTTACTAACTAGTTTTTTTAAGGGTGATTTAATTATAAGATTAACTACTACTTAAATAAAAAAGGATTAATAAAAAAAGTAAAATAACGTACTAGTAAATTTGTTTGGGTAAATGAAGTAGTACATATATGAACACAAAAAGGGTAAAAGAAGAAGAAAGAAAGAAAGAACAGAGGAAGAAGAAAAAGAGATTAGAGAAACCAAAAGACATTTCAAAACTTCAAAAAACTCTGAAAACCAAATTTCACAGAGAGAGAAGAAGAAGAAGAAGAGGCTTTTCATTCTTCAACTCTCTCTCTCTCTGAAACCCTAACCTCGTTCACAAACTTCTTCTTCCCTCCCACGTCATCATTCCGGCAACCGGCGCCGGAAATAGCTTATGACTCCTCGCCGGAAAACACTCCATTCTCTAAATTTAGCTAAGCTAGGGTTTCAGTTTGATACCGAATTCAGAGATCTCAACTAATTAACAGATTTTGTTAATTTCTATTTTTTTTTGAATTTTTTTGAATTAAGCATTGTAACTGTCGCCGAACGTGGAAACCGTTACCGATCACCGGTTACGGATCCCGATGGCGAGGGGAGGACAGTGTTTCGAAAAGCTTCGGAGGTGTATTCGGACGGTTTTTTTCGTGGCGGCATTGGTGGCGTCGTTGGTTGTGACGTCATTGCCGGTGGTTGTGGCCGTTGTTGATGTGCTTGTTCCTTGCGTTTTGATTTCGAGGTTCACGTGTGTTAGATGTTATGGTTTCAAGGAGCATTTGAGTCGTTACTCTTTTAAGAGTTCCTTGACGGATATTCCTCTTGTTTCCATCATAAGATCCTTCATCATTATATGTATGATTCCGTTTTTCTCCTTTTCATCACTTGCATTGTGATATGATATGATATGATGTGATGTGATGATTATTCTAAATTTATGATCCACAACACTGACACACGGACACGTCGACATTGGTAAAAATCAAAATTTGAAAAAATGAATTGATTGAAAGTAATCACATGTGTCGCCTTCCATAGAAGCGTCGGTGCTACAGCCTTCACGACTTTCCTTTTACTTTGCTTTTTAGGATGTTGGACACATGTGATTACATTCAATTAATTCAGTTTTTTCAAACTTTTACCGGTGCCATCGTGTCCGTCAACTGAATTTTACTTTATCAGTTAGAGCAAGTAATTTTTCTCAAGCTGGAGGATACATGCATTGCATAATTCATCCATGGAGTTAAATGTTTTGTTCATTTTGTTATATTGTATTGTATTTCAAAACAAAGATAAAGAAAGTATTGTTTCATGTAATTTGAAATTAATGTTCTTTTGGTGTGCATGAAATTAATTATAAAGTTGAAGTTCATTGTGAATTAAAGGGATGTTTTTTCTTTTTCCGTAAGAACAACGTAGATGGTAAAAGATTGCATAGAAATTTTATATGTTGGGCGCGGATTTGAACCCGCAATGCACTTAGTGTTTGTTAGTTTTGTTGCTAGGATCTTTAGAATAAAAAAATAAATTGATGTTTATCTGAAACTTTTTATGTTAATGTGTTTGTTTTCTTCAAATTAAAACTTAATTAGAATATTATATTTTAGAAATCTTATGTTTTAAGATTGATATGAAGTATTAGTAGTGCAGTGTCTTGTTTCTCGCACTGTTTAATTAAAATTTTGTTGTTGTTATTACTACTACAGAATGAGTTATACTTTTCGCAATTTATATTTTTAATAAGAAATCTTAACAGTGAGTAGTAGATGAAAAGTCTGTGTTTGTTATTAATTAGTGTAGTTTTCATGTATAAAAGAGTGACTCTCATACTGAGATTTTCGATTTAAATGAATGCAGGTGTTTATTCAATTTGTGACGGTCCTGCTCTCTCGCATGGTCCTTATCTTGGAACAGTGACTCTGTGTTCCTTTGTTTCGATCGTTGTCCTTTCAGTCAAAGCTTGTGTTTTCACTGTTAATTCTCAGATTGAAGGGGAAGCTTCGGTTTCCCTTGCAAGGAAGATACTCCATTTGAAAAAGTCGTGGGGAATGCCTGTCTTATTTCTCTCGTCAGTTGTGTTTGCCCTCGGCCATGTTGTGGTTGCTTATAGAACTAGCTGCAGAGCAAGGAGAAAGCTACTGTTTCATCGCGTTGACCCTGAAGCTGTAAGTCTTGAACTGATTTTCTTTTACTTTTGAATTTTAGTAGTTGTAGTGTTATGCTCCAGTTTGAAAGAAATTTTCCAAGTACACAAAGCTTAGATCAATCTATTGTATATACTTTGATGACTCACGTGTAAAAATGATTTATTTATTTCTGGCTTAAGCAGGTCCTTTCATGCAAAAATGTTTTCTCTAGCTATCAGAAGGCCCCACGCTCTCCGATTCCTTCTGGAGGGAGAACCCCAAAAAGTGAAAGTGAAATGAAGCGGAGACCCTTTGGAGCAGCTCGTGATGAAGAAGTGCCAGTTAGATTACTTGCAGACTCTGACAGCTTATTCATCACCTGTCAAAGTCTTACTCTCCATTACAAGCTAAGCCTGCCTGGGTCAGCTCCTTCACTTAGCTTGTCCTCATCTTCATTCGTAGAATCTAGTTCTGTTTGCTACACTTCATCAATGTCTGGGGGAGTACCGAAATTTAGTAGACAATTGCCATACGTGTCTTCGAAAATCCAGCGTCAACTATACAGGACATATAGCAATCAATTCCAAGACTCGTCTTCTTTATATGCTCCTCTCTTAGATGGTCCAGTAATGTCTCCGCTTATTTCTGAAGATATCCCTGTTTTTCATCTAGATGAAATTTGTGAAGATGGTGAAACAGTTAAATCAGATATCCCGTCTTTGGATCAAAAAGTAGAGGGCAGTGGCCAAGTGGGTATTGTTTTAATACATGGCTTTGGTGGAGGAGTATTCTCTTGGCGGCACGTAATGAATTCTCTCGCTCGGCAGAGTAATTGTACGGTTGCTGCCTTTGATAGGCCTGGTTGGGGATTGACTTCAAGGCTGCGACGGGAGGACTGGGAGAAAACAGAACTGCCTAATCCTTATAAACTTGAAAGTCAGGTAATTACTATTATCCTTAGTATGATCTGTTTTAGAAAACCTTCACTATTATATTATTCCCAGTCTCAATTAAACAGGCATTTAGCCATGTGCCGGATTCCTTTTCAAGTTGAAAGTTTACTTCTGGGTTCTAAGGCCTAGAGCTTTTAGTTTATCACCAACCAACACGCTGTCCAAAAAACCCACTTCTGATGGATCTATATTTTTCAGGTTGACCTGCTGTTGTCTTTCTGTTCGGAGCTTGGATTTTCGTCAGTTGTGCTAATTGGTCACGATGATGGAGGGTTGCTTGCTTTGATGACTGCGCAAAGAGTTCAAAGGTCAACGAATTCTTTCAACGTGAGTATTTCTTCCTGCTTTCTAATGTTAAACATTAAGTAGATAATAATCAGTTTTATCAGCTGCACACGGCAGCCTTGCTTTTATCCAGAATCACATTTGAAGTGGGCCTAGTGAACTTTAGCTGTTAGTTAATGTGTATTGTGATAGCAAAGGTGCTTTAGTTTCCATCAAGACAATATTTTGACTGGAGAAATTACGTAACAGTGCAATATTTGCTTTTAGATTTCGTGATTTATTTGTCATTGTTTTATGTGTGATCACATTGGCTCGATAGAATCTATTATCTACTCAACGTGAATAAAAAATTATTATAATATTGGGATTAGCATACATATTCATAGATTGAATAACATGTTAATTGCTAACTATGCAACATAATAAGTTATGACAACAAAAAACAGGATTCAAAGGACAATGGATAAATACATAACATTTAGATAACTTGGTATTTAGTTGTTAGTGTATATATGAATGTTTCATTTACACAGTTCACTTTACTGGCATTCAGTGAGTTGTCTTATGCAAACTAGCAATTGTTAATGATTGAGGTTCTAAGTTTTGTGGCTAATGTGTATCTGACATTTCTTGTTGGGTCTTTTGTCATTCAGGTTACAGTGAAGGGGGTTGTATTGGTAAATGTTAGCTTGTCTAGGGAAGTAGTTCCTTCATTTGCCAGAATCCTTTTGCACACCTCACTTGGAAAGAAGCATTTGGTTCGGCCACTACTAAGAACAGAAATCACTCAAGTGATCAATCGGCGTTCATGGTATGATGCTACCAAACTGACACAGGAAGTTTTGAGTCTCTATAAGGTATGTATGTGCCTTGAAGCTACATTGTAATGTGAACTAGATCCAGTCTCTCTTTTTTGTAAGATTCATATTGCAGAGATAATAAATTGCATGGAACGGAAAATTGTCACTTAACCTAGAGTTAAATGCTATATAATGAACTCTCACAAACTTAAATTCCATTAGAATTTTTTTAGTTTATACTTCGTTTTAAATAGTTTGGCAAAGTGAATACGATTTTTATTAGTTTGACATATTTTCCGTGTTGAGTTTTCTCATCGATTATAAGTTCAATCTACCGTCTTTTATGTGATCTCTTTGTCTCTTTGTAGTTTCTTCTGGATGTTTATTTCCTCATGCTTTTGTTGAGCATCACTTGGGAGAAAATTTTATTGACTTGTGTCTAGTTTAATCTGTAGCCTTTTATGCGATCTTTCTGCCTCTTTTTAGTTTCTTCTAGATTTTTCTTCCCTCATGCTATTGCTGAGCATCACTTGGGGGAAAATTTTATTGACGTGTGTTCCGTGACTTTTCTTGTGTGTTTAGGCTCCACTATACGTAGAAGGATGGGATGAAGCAGTTCATGAAATTGGTAAATTGTCATCTGAAAACATCCTTTCTGCAAAAAATGCAGAATCATTGCTACAAGATGTAAAAGAGATTTCATTGTTGGTCATAGCTGGTGCTGAAGATTCACTAGTTTCTCTGAAATCTTGTCAAACGATGGCATCAAAATTTGTGAATTCGGTAAGTATCCATGTTCACGTTTATTTTATCCATTATTCATAATGTGGGAATGTGAAATTATTGTGTGTGATTTGTAGTAGTGGAAACCGCAAGGTAGAAAAATAAAATACTCTTTGCAATCCCACTCCATTTTTCTGTTACATTTTCAATTTCCCATGCGTTTTTCATGGCCTATGGTTACTTTTCAAAGTTTTCTAATATCTATCCATTTAACATGCAGAGACTGGTTGCAATCTCAGGATGTGGCCATCTGCCTCATGAAGAATGTCCAAAAGCTTTGCTTGCAGCAGTATTACCCTTCATCGGTAAACTATGCTCTGTATATAACTCACAAAGTTAGTAGGTCACCTTTTTCCAAGTTCATACATAGGTCAATCCATTGGAGGGCGCTTTTCCCTTCTCGTGTCATTCTCTTGATTTTCTTTCCTTTCATCGCCTTTTAGTAATATTACTTCAAGAGAAAGAGATCAAAGGCAACATCTTTCTCTTGGGTATTTTTGATGTGTCAGTTTTACTTTTAACCTTTTTTGTTGCTTAGATGCCAATAGTTGAGCTGCTTGTCGCTTCCCACAAAAAGAAAGTGGGAAGTAGATGACATAATTTGTAAATTTATCATGAGATTGATATTGAATATAATTTAGCATGGTTGTTTCCAGCTGCTGGTCGTTTATTTTCAAACATTCGTAATGCAGCACTTGATTGAGATTGGTAAAAGTAAAATAGTACACTGTCAATGAATTTAAAACATTTTTTGGAATGATTAAGAGGGAATTGAAACTTGAAAGGTATGATACATATTTCAAAGTTTACATTTTTGAAAGAACTTGTAGTAAAATTTTCTGTCTTAGTTTTTTTTTTCCTTCAAAATTTCCTTGAAATACTGATGTCAGGTTATAAGTTAATTTTTGTTGTTATAAATCATGCT
>Ga0209282_1002358_pt1 | contig 10860 bp, 6 predicted proteins | sample Mtrugardesep15_FD_187529 | JGI IMG/M metagenome (GOLD analysis project Ga0209282, IMG submission 187529) | Root nodule microbial communities of legume samples collected from California, USA - M. trunc garden sep15 (SPAdes) (version 2) | ecosystem: Host-associated > Plants > Roots > Nodule...
TTTATTGGCTAGTGTGGACTGATCAGAGGTTTTTATTTGTTAGACAAGCAAAGAGATTGGCATGCCTTGTTACTTGATTCCATGTCTTAGTTTCTAGACTTTTCATCAACTTCATTGGCACCTTACCTTAATAATCCCTACAATTGATACCGATGTTTTAAAAACCAAACCGGTTAGCTCAACCAAGAATAGGCCAGTTCTTCCCCTAGTATTGCAGTCTGGTTGAACTGAACTGAACCAACTGCAATTGGTTCAACCGATTTTATTTTTAGCATTTTCTTTTCAAAAAAAAATTAAATAATTATTTAACTTTATTATTTTAATTATTTATTTGTTATCCGGTTCAAACGTGTTTGAACCATGACTCGAAGGTTCCACAAGTTCATTCTCCGGTCTGATTTTAAAACAATAGTTGGTACCATTCTTGCCTTACAAGTTACGATCTTTGGTATTTTCCAAAAGTGTTGTTGTTTCTCAAGAGCAAGTATAATTAATTATGCAGCGATCGTGTCAATTAGAGGCAGAGTTATCCAGAATATTTCTGACATATAACAAGGCTCAAATACTTTTTCTTACCTAGCTAAAGAATCATGTAGATAGTCAGTGTCGCCAGTTTCCTCAGGAGCTGATTGAGGAAATGAAAACTCTACACTAGCCAGTCCATTGGATGAAGTAACTCCCTCAGCATAAAGGATATCTAAATCCGAGGGTTCATAGTCAGTCGTCAGTATCTGAACAGCCTACACAAACAATTATAATGTTAGATTCTCGATCTCAAAGCCATTGACCTAGACATCTTTTTCAAGAGAAAATAAATAGAAAGGAAACATATAGGAAAATAAGGGCACAACAAGGTACAAATGTTTTCACAAATAATCCTAATGAAGCTTAATGCTCAACAGATGCATATAAGGTAGACTGAAGTTTATAAAGTTCGACAGATTAGTACACGTATTGTGTTTTGCATACATATAATAAAATTACGATTTGATTATATTGCTCAATAAGAATCCCATTATCTTTGATAATCACAAAATTCATCTATATATTCCTTAATTTCTCCACCAGTGACCATCTACACCCACACACACCCTTCTCCTGACATTTCTTTCAATATGCAAAGGAACGACAAATAAATATGTCAGTCCTCAGTTCAAAGGTCATGTTCAATTCAGTTAACAAGTGAAATATATGGATTAAAGTATTGACAAAAGGTAAGTTCAAGATAAAAGAATAATCATATACCCGCTCTAAGAAATAACTGGCAACACTGGGTAGCATTTCAATTTCGTTTCTTCTTTCATAGGTAGCCTTAATGGCTGAATCATTCCATAACTCCTCAACCAACGGAGTATATTCACGAGTAGCGGCTGGAAAGATAGCATCAAGCTTGCCTGAAACCATTGTTTTCAGCAGCCAATCAGAAAATGCTTTCAGTCTTGTGCCAATGGAATAAATTGTCTTGTCGCCAAGTTTTGGACTGGTTCCTGTAGCAAAATGCCACTAGCCAATCAACATTTTTTTCTTCTTTTGGTAGAATGCATATCAAGATATTTAAAGTCTGCAGAAAAATAAACCTTTCTGCTATGTGGACATAATTGTCAAATATATTCTAATCAGTCAAACTCAATAAAAAATTAGCACTATTTAGTGTGAGTGGAAAGAAGGGAAAAACATTAAATATAAACCTGTAGTATTAAGTAAAGATTTACTTTTCTTTAAATTCCGGAGACTTTCTTCTTCAAAGCGCTCACGGCCCTCAAGGAGTATGCCAAGATATGCATAGACATTGGTCTGAATGGTCAACTTTATATTTCCACGTTCATCTTCTGAGAAGGGGATGCTTTTGTAAAGAATCTTGGCCTGACAAGCATTTACAATTCGATTAATAGGTTAGCAATGCTTTTGTTGATTTCTTTAGCTTTTAGTAACAACAAACATGTTGACATAGAAGAGCACAGCATAGTTAGTTATTGACCGAACTACTCAATTTTTTCCAGGAGAGAGGGTTGGAGTTTAAAAGTTTATTTGAAAAGGTTCAGATTTCAAAAGCCAGTTCATGCATCGTATGTACATTGATAACTCTTAAATATCTTAAAAACACTTAATAGTTTGAAATCAACAACGCTTCTTCAAGTGCCTGTGTGTCATATGTCAAGCTATGATGTTAGTTAAACAAGGATAACATGACTGCGCATCCAATCCAAGATTGACAATACACATGATTGTGTATCCACAAAATATTACGACCGACTAGATCATACTCCTTATGACTGACTACTCCCAGAAGCTTTTCCCATGTTAGCTTGTTTAAGTGACTTAAGAATGAAAATTTTGATGAACACAAGCTTTTGAGCATATATTCTCCAATGCAATTTTTCCTGACTAAAAGAAAGTTCTAAGCATAAAACAATTAGCAGACAAAAATAGCAAACCCAAATAAAAAATCACCTGCTTAAAAATAGTGCTTGTCCCAGAACCACTATAACCAACTAAGAGGAGTTTGTGAACGATTCCATGCTCAATGTAATCAGGAACCATTCTGGTAACCACATTGGAGGATAGAAATCCACATGAAGTTGAATATCTAGAAGGAACTGGCAGGGAAAGGAAGGCGCATACAAGCTTCGTTCCAGCCTAACAAGGAAAACAAGTGTGTAAGATTGCAAAATTGGAAATAGTAAACCGATGAGACAAATTTCCAAAAATATGTTACCTTTCCCCATATATATCCTCTGGTATTTTTCTGTCCCTCTTCTTGGTATGAACCATCTTCATTGACCCAAAAATGTGGGTTACCGGCACACTGAACTCCCGCCAACTGTTCAACCAAAACAAGATCCTTTCAACGACATTTTTTGTTTAAATAACAAAAGAACATTAATGATCAAGACAGAGCCTATAATTTTCTATTAGCATTGCATATATCAAGTTTTCAACCTGCAGCATCCGAAGCTCTACTTTGGTTATTTCTCGACCATTGATGAAAACCTGAGTGTTTCCATTGCTAGCATCCTGTGTGATGGGTCCTCCAACATTCAGATGAGGAGTAATAATACTACAAGGCTTCTGTCCTTCCTAAAAAAGTACAGTACCCCAAGTAAAACCCAAGATTTAAAACAGCAGATAAACAAATTTGGATAAACAATTTAATTAACTGCTTATAGCATAAGTGCTTATCATATAAGTTATGAAGAGACGACACAGACACGCGCACTGGACACGACATTGACACTAACACATTGACATCAACACTAACAATACTTTAAAAAATCATATTTGTCGGTGTCAGACAATGACATGTGTCAGACATTAGACACACCTTCAATCTTGAGTGTCAATGTTACATAGCATATAAGTTTTTTTTTTTTTTTGTGAGTGAATATATCTTAGCGGTGTTTATGTATAATTTACTTCTATAGAAGAAAATAAAATAAAGTTGTTTTGATTTAAGTTATCCTAGAAAACATAAGTTGGAAACAACTTCCGAAAATGTCATAAGTTGTTTTCATAAACTCCCCCAAACAACCTCAAAGAGCTTACACTGGTAGATAAGCTAAAATAAGTCAATCCAAACGATGCTGAATACCGACGCATTGAGAAAATATTACAAAAAAAACTTAAAACAAAGAAAGAAAGCTACCTTCCCCCAAAATCCAGATACTTTATCATACCAATAATTCCCAGGCTTCAACTTCTTAGGAGGATTAGCACAATTTTGCAATGTAACCAATTCCTCAAAAGAAAGACTCTTTCCATTAACACAAACATAATTAGGAGGAAGCTGATTCACTTCACAAAATCTCTCAGCCTTCATCACCTGTCTAACTTCCAATCTATTAAGCAATCTTCTAAGCATCCTAGAACACTTCCCCAAACTACCCCTTTTCGACTCATCAATCGAATATCCAATACAACCAACACATTTTCTTCCTTCTGGCATTGATCCCATTGCTCTCAACACACAATTCGCGCAATACTTTGCGTCACAAACTAGACATGGTTCTTTCTCTGTTAACCTGTTACCTTTCAAACAACGGTAACACTTTCCCTTCCTAATGGATTCTCTGCGAACCGGTGGAGACTCCACTGGTTCGCAGTCATTGTCTTCGTAATCAAAACTTTCTTTCTCAACAATGAAATTTTTAAACATTGAAGATTCGTGTGAATGTTTGCTGCTTAACTCGCTTGATGACTCTGAAACATCGTTGCTTACATCAGCTCCGTCTTCAAATGCGATCACTGACGTCGGAGAAACTGTTATTCTACCGGAACAGTTACTCCGGTCAAATGTGATCACTGGAGACGGTAATGACGGAGTGTCTGATGAAGAAAGCTCTGAAACCGCGGTGGAAACTGAAGTTCCGGCGACGGTTACTGGTGCTGCATGGGGAGGTCTGGTGTACTCGGCCGCAATAGAGTACTTCATTTCTTCAGCGGAGTTAGTTTCTGGCAAATGAGAATTTGAAAAGTAAAGAATGAAAAAGCGAAAGTTTAGTTCAAGTTTCGGTGGCAAAACTTAGATATTGAATTTTGAAAATAAAGTGAAGAGTTATGTTATGTTATCTTTCTAATTTTGTTGTGTTAAAGAATAAAGGGAATTTGATTTTTTGACTAAATAAGAAAGGTGGTGGAATGTGATATTCTTTTACGTTCAAATTTTAAACTACGGAAGGAGAATCTATAGTAAGGAAAAGAGAGCTATAAAATGTGAATGTAGTTTTGAAATGAAGGTTATGAAAAAGTGTGTGTGCTACTAGCAAAGAGAATCTTTTCTTTCTTTATTGTTTTTTTGTTGTGTGTAGGGTAGGAGGTTGGAGACAAGTTTGTTGTGATTGTACTATAGGGTAGTGTAATTGGTATTGAATATACCAAGTTTTGGGGTCTGGTTGCAATGGATCAATGTGTATAGGACGAGGAACTTAGGAAGGACCACCACACCTGACACCAGCGTTTGAGGGAGAAGGAAGGAAGGATGTGACGCATGAAGGATAATAATGGCAGAATCCCAACTCCACGGGCTTTGCATGAAGTTTATCAATGGTGTGTCTGCCAACCTGCTGGTACATTCAACTTTAGCCCCACTAGTTAGACAAAACATCACTAATAATAAGACCTACCAAAAAATAATAATAAAAGGCTTAAATGATTTTTTTTTATTCTCTATCTAAGAAAAAAAATTGTGTTATTTAAACATTCATTTGTTTGTTTGATGAGTTTGTCTAATATGTGGAACATTGCACATATTAAAACAACTGATAATAGTAATTTTTTTTTTAAAAACAACAATTATTTATCTAAAAGTTTTATATTTAATATTAAATACACAAGTTCTAATACAAAATTTCTATTTTAAACTTCTTAACATGTGCAAATTTGCACATGATAGAAAACTCTTCTTTGATAACCTAATGGACAACCATATTTTTACAAAAAAAAAATATTAACACGAAAAACAAAGCAAAAGAGAGAAAGTAAAAATATAATGTGAGTAAGAAAGAAATTTGTCACAAAAGTTGTTATAAAATGGTTGTTCAAATATCATTTCTCTAAAAAAATAATAATGAAAGGGCACAAGTTAAGGATCCGAAAAAATAATTAAAACATAAATTTTGTATTAAAAAATAAGTTTTTAAACTTTCAAAACATTGAATACACAATTTTTAAAATTAAATTTCTCCTCCATCTGGTGACTATTATAAACAAATTTTGATTTTTTAGATTCATTTAATAAATGATGTATGCGGTTTATATTGTAGACCACATACATCATTTATTAAATGAATCTAAAAAATAAAATTTTGCTTATAAATGAGACCGGAGGAAGTACATGTGGTTGTTAATTATTTTTTTCTACATTTGGTTTTTCTAAACTTGGGCACAAGGTAACATTACCTTATAAACATTAGGTATTTGGTCCTCTTATTTGATTTTATTTACTCCATCCGTTTTAAAATGAGTGTCGTTTTAGCAAATTGCACACATATTAAAGAATGGAATAAAGTAGTCAAATGCCATAGCAATTTTACCAAATTATCCTAATCAACTATTAGTTTGTTTTTCATTAAAGAAACAATAATACTTTGGAAGTAGTGTAACATAATATTAATTGAAGGGTACAATTGAAAAGAAAAAGGTATTATTACATTGAAAACTGAAAGTGACATTCATTTTAAAACATTTTTTTGTTAAAACGACACTCATTTTAAAACGGAGAAAGTATTCTTCTTAATTTTAATCTATGATATCATTTTTGAGTTATTTTCATGAAGTGGTTTATTCACTTATACATGACAACACTTACCGAACCACAATATCCATGTAACAAAAATATATTTAATATCCATGTCACAAAAAATTCTAGTCCAAAACTTAATCACTTCTTCACAATCTTGTAAGTTATGCATGATAGACTCAACAACAATATCCCAACGAGGACAAAAATCACATGTAGTCATATTTCTTCTACACATGTCTTCATTAGTTAGTAATTTGTCATGCATAAGTTTTCAAAGAAAGACGCAAACATATAATTATGATAAAAATTATTAATGGAGCTAACTTGTAAGATGATTTTAAACTAAATTGATTATTTGTTGAAATAGGATAATTAACAAAATAATTATCATCTTTCTCCTCATGTGGTTTGATGTTGAGAATCTTATCACATACATTATTCAAAGGGATTTGATGAAGTAAGTCTCGGTTTCAAGTTGTATTGATAGAATAGAAAGAAATTGAAAAATTACTATGACCTTGAGGGACAACCTATGGAAAAAGAGCTTCCAAAACCTTAGATTTAGGATCCAAGTATCTTTCCAAAATCTTGTATCGTTACCATTTCTACAAAAATAATGTTAGCTTTTTTGAGCTTTGTAGAAGCCTTTGATGAATTTCTCTTGATAGTCACGAATAAGTCCTCTACAAGCTGAACTTCCACTGATCCGATAAAAGTGATCCATCACCATTAACTATATAGACACCTTCAAAGACAAAGTTCTCAGTGTATTTGGTTTCTGCTAGTTACTTGATTTATATATTCAAAAGGTTGATGAACATGGGTAGTATATAACTCACTTGGTTAGATGCCACTAATCAAGCCTAGAGATCCGAATACTGGGAGAAGATTCATGAGTTTTTATCCTCCAAGAGGGCATGAACAACAGCCTTAAAAAAGATAGACCATTTCCAAGGGATGTCACCAATATTGTCATTAGTGAGATTCCTATCCAACCAAGCATGGAGGCGAGACTAAATAATTCAGTCACTTCTTCACAATCTTGTAAGTTATGCATAATGTATTCAATAATGTTATCTCGACGAGGGCAAAAATGTAAGTTTTCAAAGAAAGGCGTAGATTCAAATCATATCTGACCACTTTCAAGCCAACATAAATTATGATCAAAATCATTCATTGAGGTAACTTGTAAGATGATTTTAAATTAAACTGATTATCCGTAGAAAGAAAATAATTAACAAAATCGTCATCCTCTTTCTCCTTACGTGGTTTAACATTAAGAATATTAACAATACATTATCTAATAAGATTTAATGAAGTAAGTCTTATTTTCAAGTTTGATTGATAGAATAGAAGAAACTTGAGAAATTGAGAAATTGCTATGACCTCGAGGTATAACCCATGAAAAAGAGATTCCAAACTACTTGGATTCAAGATTCAAACATCTTTTTAAAATCTCACACCATTATCGTTTCTAATCACTCAACGAACCTTACCTTAAACACAGTGGTAAACACGAGAAATTTTGTGTCAAATATTATAACAATCGGTTTTCAATCAAACCCGAAGTAAAACAGACACACCACAACGATGTTTAGCTTTCATCGCTCTAACCGAAAGCTTCTCATGGTTAGGTAAGGTTAGGGTTAGAGAAAAGTTGCCAAGCCAATTTAAGCTTATATTTAAACCAATTCAAACATATAATATCTGGTGGATTCTAGGGTGACGGTTCTAACAAGTCCCTCACCGGTGGACCATTATGAAAAACATTATTAGCCATCTGATTAATCTAAGTGCTTGTATCCTACCATACACTTTATACACAATATCACTTCTTTGTTTTCTTCTCTCTAGCCTTTTTCTGTTTCTATTTCTTGCTCTCTTAGCCTTGATAACCTCCCTTCAGTGGTAGTTGTAGTAAATCAAACTGCTCCAAAAAATAATCAAATGCGGCTCCATCTTCCTCCTTTGCTCCATAATCAAGCTTACGATATCTCATTCAATCTTGTTGACTTTTAATTCCAATAAAAGTTTTTCTCAAAAATTCCAATAAAAGTTAATAGAATAAATTATGAATATCTGGTGTGAAGTGATATAAAAATTCTCTGAGTCAAATTTTACATATGATCTATGTTGTTAGCCTCTTTTCTGGTTCACTTTTGTGTTTTATCAAATGACAATCAAAATAGAGAAGATGATGGGAAATCAAAAGACCTTATATGGAGAGGAAAATAAGAAAGTGCAAACGAAATTGAATCAGGTGAGGTAATTGATAACTAAATCAGGTGAGATGCTTTTAATCTAACGGCGAAATTTAGTGGTCCACGGATAAGGGAGAACCCTCACCCTAGAATCCACCTTAATATCTAGTATCTAGAGTCAAATAATTGAGATTCAAATTATCAAAATTGACGTCGATATTGCACAGATGAAACAAATATGTTATTCGAATTGGGTGGATAGTATGATCCTACTAAACCCAAACTAGGGCCTAGCACTACCACGCGTTCGGCTCAATTCAGTTGGATAGAAACAGCTAGCCACGTGGACCACCTTACCCTTTCCCGCCGATTCACACACAGCGCCAAACTATAAAGTCAGTTACTCCATTTTTTAAAACCAACTTTTACCTTCTCCATCGCAAACCCTAATCCATGACACTACAATGCTCTTCAATAGCATTTTCCGACGGAAACTACTCTCTCTACTTCAACCATGGCTTTTCGAAGAACCACAACTCAATCTCGAATTAGGGTTCTTCCACTCTCTCGCCGTCGTCACTAATCTCCGCTTCGACGTCCATGTTCTCAACAAACTATTCCACTCTCCTCCGTTATTGTTCGTCAAGGATATCACAGTTGAGCGTCTTGTTGTTCGATTCTCATCCTGGTCCTCGCCGGCTTTTGAAATCAAATTTCACGGTGTTCGAGTTTCGCTATCCTTAGAGTAAAACTTTCTATTTCTATTTCTTCAATTTTTGTCGTGATTTGAATCGATTTTGTGTTTAGCGTTTTCTTAACTGATAACTAAGGTAATCGTCTGGTTCTGAAGGAAGCCGGAAGAGGATGAATGTGTGACGCGGTTACGGATGCCGAAGGATGATTATTTGGATGATTTTAAGAAGAAACTGTCGGAGTTTGATTCTGAGGTAATGAATATTAGACTCTAAACTTACTGATTTGTAGTAGTTTTCTTATGTGGTAGGCTGTTACTAATTTTTATACTTGTATGTGAATTCTGAAGCACTGACACTAGCAATAGTTTGAGAAAATGACTAACTTAAATGTTATCAGATGTGTCTGTGTCACCTTCAATCAAAAGTGTCTGTAGCAAAATGACAAAATTGAATGTAATCACATGTGTCTGACTGTCAGTGACACATGCGAGACACCAGACTCACATTCGATTAGAAGTGTCGATGCTACAGAGTAGGTGAGTAATATGCTCCAAGTCGAATGACTTTGACATGTGTCAGTGTCACGTCAATGACACGTGTGAGATGACACCGGACACATATTCGATTAGAAGTGTCTGTGCTATAGAGTATGTGAATCATATGCTCCAAGTCAAATGAATTTGACAACAAAGAGAAGTATACTTGAAATGGTGTTTGTGCTCATTTGTTTTTGATTTTAGCTTTACCATGCACAATCAATTTATTAAATATCATATTATTATGGTCATGGTGATTAATATTAAATTTTGTGTCGATTTTAGGGTTGTTCTTTGCATCAAATCTTGGAAACGATCTTATATACTGTGCATGAGAAGAATAGTTTTTCATCATCTTTTCTGAATTTGATTCTGAAAAACTGTCATCTTGAGGCACATGACATTCATGTGGATGTTCAATTCCCTATCTTAAATGACGAGTTTGTGTGTTTTGCGGAAATGAAAGAGATCAGTGCAAGGTCCAAACATCTGGATCAAAAATGCCTTCTAAGAGGTTTTGTTGATACAGTTTTTGTTCCAATTAAAGAGAGCGATTTCATGTTAGATGGCACTGGGTTCAAGGTTGGATTAAATAGAAAAAACTGTGCAGATCGAATTATGCTTTCATCTGATATGAAGATTTTCATTACATTCAGAGATCTTAAGCTGGTAGATTGCACACTATGTTTTCCACTACTCGCTTGTGCATTCTCTCCAGATGATATTTCTTTTTGTCTACTTTTCGAAAAACTGCTATCTGATAAGTTCAATCAACCTAGAAGTGCTAGAGAGTTATGGAGAATAGCTTCCAGCAGAATTGACCATGCGATTGTAACTTCTAGACATTCATTGCAAAGATTGGTTGGTATTGTAGGTCAATGGACACAATATGTCAAAACTTATGAGGAAATCTTACTGCTAACTGGATATTCTACTGGCAACATATGGAAAAAGTCCATTTGTAAGATGTCTCGTAACAAACTGAGTTCTGCTAAACACCGTTGGGAGTTGATATCTGACATTGAAAAGAAGTTACCTGTTGAAGGCATATCACTTGCGAGGCGAATAGCTCGTCATAGAGCATCATCGAAAGTTCCATTTGGTTCTCATGAGGAATGTGCAGCCAGAAGTAATTTCTTCCATCCTCTTCTTTTCATAGTGGCATTTATATGGGGAATGATCTTAAAGGT
>Ga0209282_1002359_pt1 | contig 10858 bp, 2 predicted proteins | sample Mtrugardesep15_FD_187529 | JGI IMG/M metagenome (GOLD analysis project Ga0209282, IMG submission 187529) | Root nodule microbial communities of legume samples collected from California, USA - M. trunc garden sep15 (SPAdes) (version 2) | ecosystem: Host-associated > Plants > Roots > Nodule...
TAACAATTCTGTTTGCTATTCCCACTCTCTCTTTTAAAAAGACACTCATTTGAACATTTCCTATTTATCAACTAAGTGGAAAATGTATCAGTATTTAAAGATTAAAACATAATATGTGCATAAACACATGCACTTACATGTGAGAGATAAAAAAACAAATCAGCATCATTAAATCTCCTCCTCCATAGACATATTTTTAGCCAATCCTTGACTGTTTCCTTTAGACATAACTAACTGCGTTCTAATTCTCAAACTTCTCAGATTATTGAGGCATTGAATGCTCGCCAGAATACACATCAACTTCAGACATTGAGACATAAGTAAATTGCAAAGCACACCTAAGTTCTTAACTAGTCAGGAGAGATGCTAGGTTTGAAAGATTGCATAATGTTAACGACTGAAGGGCATATTTTGTAAGCCTCATCAAAACTTTCTGTTTTTGAGTGACTCTAAGTAAAATTTTGGCACCTCACAATATCCAGTATCTTACGAGAACGCAACCCTTGTAATACTTCATCTGTCAATGACTTGAGGTTGTTGCAGTCAGTGATATGTATTTCTTGGAGAGCATTAAGGTAAATGATTTCAGTTGGGAATTGCTCAAGTTTGAATAAGCCATAAATGTCTAATATCTTTAGAGAAGTGAGATTTCGTAGCATCCCATCTGGAAAGCAAGTTAGATCTTCATTATCTTTGAACCGAAGTGATTCAAGACTACCAAGCTTATGAATTGAACATACCAAATCTTGGTTGCATTTCCCTTCTATACGCAAATCCTTGAGATGTGGAAGGCAAGGCAAGCCCGAAAGTTTAGGACATTCAGTAACTTGAAGTCTTGAAAGACATGGGAACATGTTTTCTTTATCCTCCCTGGATAACCTTACCAGGTTTGGTAGCTCTACGAGTACCAGAACTGCTAGTTTAGTGAAACCTCTCGCAACTCCATCATCAGATGACTCCTCGTCTACATATATTACATGGCTCATGTTCAATATTCTTAGGTCTTTTAGAGCAGGTAATTTTCCCAACTGTGGAAGGTGTAAACAACTTCTGCAATCCATTAGTTGTAGAAAAGTTAAACATTCCAACGAAGGACTAGATATCCATTGTGGGAAATAGGAACCTGTATATCCTTGCACACCCAAAGTTAGAAGCTTTTGAGTTTGAGGTTGAAGCACTTCAAGAATCTCCTCAACATTTTCTTGTAAATGAGACTCTTCCTTTCTCTCCCATGACAATCTCAATTGCGTCAAGTTCTTACTCGACATATTGGCTTCTTTGGCACTAACTACACTTTTTACTCTCTCCAAGTGCTTAATATAAAGATCTCCTTTGAGGTTTAGTTGTCCTAGTTCTTCCAAAAAGAATCCTTTTCTCTTCCCAATTACATACAAAGTTAAATTTTTCAAGGAAGTCAGCTTCCTTATATTGGGGGGCAAGCTTGATAATGAGTAGCAGTTGGACAAATATATACTTTGTAGATCTTTCAATTGTGTCAAACAGTTAGGCAAGTTAAGGAGATGATAACAGTTGTCTAACTTCAAAATTTGTAAATTCCACAACTTACATAAGGATTTTGGTAGAGTTTTGAACCTACCATCAGATAGATTCAAGTACCTTATGTATTTTAGATTACCAATTGAAGATGACAACTTTTTTCTTCTTTCAAAGTCAAGCACCCGTAAAGAATAACATTTCAATACATGAGGTGAAAGTTGGTCAACATGCTTTAAACATGTCTTCAATGATTTCACAGTAGGTAACCGAACTGAATTGGCATCCCCTAAGGATTTCCTCTTATAAATTGAGAGGTGCCGGATTTTTTCAGACGCACTAAGCACATCATTGTCATCTGTAATGGAGCATACTTCTTCTGCAACATATTGCGCAAGATCATAAACAAGATCATGCATTTTGAAACTAGTTTTCCCAAATTGATCTATCTCAATATCTTGAAAAAATGATCTCCAGTATAACTCATTCCACACCTCATTGCCAATATCACCATCTTCCAACTTTTCATTTGACGAAATAAAGCCATTAGCCATCCAGAGTTCTATTAGAAAGTGTTTGCTTATTAGTTTATCTTTGGGAAATAGTGCACATAAGGCAAAACATTGTCTCAATTTTACTGGCAAATTCAAATAACTTAATCTCAAGGCAGGCATGACGGAGTTATCACCTTGTAAACTCCATAGCTTGCTTTCCTTGACATAGAGCCACTCATTTTCGTCTCTTTTGAAACGCAAGAGACTTCCTAGTGCTATTGCCGCAAGAGGCACTCCCACACACTTTTTAACTATCTCGTTCCCTATGACCACAAGCTTTGCACATTCTTCCTCATTTGGTCCAAAGGCTCGTTGTTTAAACAATTCCCAACAATCATTGTCACATAGTTTTGCTAAACCATGAGAAGACACTGTTCCCATGGTTGCTGCTACCTTTGGAAGGCGAGTGGTTACTAAAATCGAAGCACCCTTGCCTCCACAAGCCAATACAGATCTCAATCTTTGCCAATTCTCTGATTCGTCATCCCACACATCATCCAACACAAGCAAATATCTTTTTCTTCGTAGCAAATCCAAAAGTTTTCTTTGCAATGGCTCAAGATCTAATTCCTCACAAGCATGGCCAGATGCAGATTCTATGATGGCTTTTGTCATTCTCTTCAAACTAAAATCTTCAGAAACACACACCCAAATTCTTAGATCAAAGTGGTTGACTACCCTCTCATGATTGAAGATAAGTTGGGTCAATGTTGTTTTTCCAATTCCACCGACACCGACAATTGGATAAACCGATAAATCCTCAAAACTAGAACCATCACCAACCAAAAACTCTACAATTTTATTCTTATCTTCATCTCTTCCATAAACTTGAGGTTGAGTAATGATTGAAGTGGTTTGTCTCCAGTCAAGGACTCCACTTCTCCTCTCTCTGACTATCTCGATCAAATGAAACTTGCTCCTTTCGTCTGCTATCTCATCCAATCTCTCCCTTATGCTCTTCATTTTCTTAGCAATTTTGCAACGGAAAGCAACATGCTTGGGATTTAAAGAGGATAAGAAAGAACATTGTACCTTGTGTGATAGTCCACAGGGGAATCCTCCATTCTCCAACGCCAGTGCTTGGGTAGCACATTCATCCAAGATGTCATCGAGGACGTGAGCAGCATCTTTGAGCTTAAGCAGCCAATCCTTAATAGCTCTGTTTGAGAATTGCTTCTCCTCAGCATCTTCAAGTGTGGCCTTGATTGTAGTTAGCAAGCTGGAATGACTTTTCAATTCACGATCGATGCCTAGAAATAGGCCAAGCTCCTTTCTAATGAGTTTTCTCAAATTATCAAGGACAATTTCAATGACAGCCTCAGCCATTTTTCAAGTAAATCCTAACTCAAAAAATGTAAATGGAAGATAGTTTGTTTGGTTGAGAAATGAAGTGGTATTATCAGAAAACAAGATTGACAAGGAATGAGTGGTAGGAGATGTTTTGGTTCCACTTTGTGAAGTCAACATCTGACCCACTATGTCTCTTAAAAAAAAAAATCTGACCCACTATTACTATTATTATTATTGTTATTATTATTGATGTATCTACTTTTTATTGTTACTTGATTGAAATTTCAAGGAAACAGCGATAAGAAACTGACAGGGTAGAAAAAAAGAATCAAGGTTAAAACTTCACACTGAGATACTAACAAGCTTGAATTTCTTTCTAATTATTTGAATCAAGAATGTGTTGGCTAATTTTGTTTCTACAAAAAATTCAAATTTCAACAGTAAACTATTATGACTATCTCTACAATAATATAATATAGAGTTTAATTTGTATGCGCTGTTGGTGTTAAGTTGTTTTACACACGCATTCAATAACATGTTGCCACATCATTTAATGAATATTATACAGATAAATAGAAAAAAGATCCAAAAATTCAAGATCGAAATCCACTAATTCACTTTGTCTTACATTTTCATGGGACCTTTTTTGTTCAACACTATTCTGAGAAGTCAACAACAGTGTTAAGTTGTTTTCTTTGATGCCCTGGAGATGGATTTTCCTCTTCAAGCTGAAGCATTTGTTTTTACCTTTCCTCTCTCCCTTTGTGGTCAGAGGCTTGTCTGATCGTTAATCTCTTCATTCTTCCTCCCATTCTAGCCCTAACCCCAAGCATATTTAGAGCAAAACTCAATCATGAAGAAATAAGATGGACTCGAAGATGAAAAACTGAATTAGATTCATTGCCCCAGAATTGTACAAGAGATGAGCTTATATACACTTGATTAGTGACAGCTCATTCTAACTGTCATAACTTACCACATGTAAGCTAAATGCAAGTGAAATTACAAATGAAGTTAAGCTACCTAGAGTCTGACTTGTATTGCAAGTTGAGTAACTTGTGCTTCATACATTGTCTTTTCTTCCTCTTTTCTATTTATTGCTGATACATATCATAACATGTAAGTGAATAAGACCAATAGTAATCATCGATCTTTTCATACAATTTTTTATGTAATCGGAATTTGTAGAACTACTTTGCAAAGCAAAGCTGCTAATATTTGAACAGAAAGAAGTATTCATATAGAGCTTTGGATAATCAGAAAATGCTTCATCCCCCTGCAAATCAAAAGGCAAATTTCTGGACTACTTTTCAACATGACCGTACTTTTTTTCTAATAATTTCTGGAGCTTTGGAAAATTTGCACATGCTTCAGCGCCTTCAAATCAAAAGGCAAATATAAATAAAATATCATGAAAGTTAAATTTTGTCAGAAGTAGTTCATCTACTCTACTTACATTGATTGTAAATCCACTCCATTGCTTTGCCCGTGTGTTTTTCCTGCAACCAAATTCTCGTGGTCAGTGATGTGCTTTGGCAAAGACCAATGGTTCAAGAGTTATTAGGAGGTTGATATGCAAGACTGCTTTGGATAAGTTGAGTATCGTTAACATGAAATTGATTGGTAATATTGTTAGCGGCCAACTCTCGGGTGGGATTTAGTCCCACATCGGATAGATAGGAATCTTGAGAAGAGTTTATAAAGAGGAGGCACTCCTCACCGTACAAGCCGGTTTTGTAGGGATGAGTTAGGCCTCGATATTTGTGTCATGGTATCAGAGCCTATCGGGTCCATGTCGTTGGGCTTGCATCGTCCACGCTTCAGGCCATTGGGCCGAGTTGAAGCGTGAGGGGGTGTGTTAGCGGCCAACTCTCGGGTGGGATTTAGTCCCACATCGAATAGATAGGAATCTTGAGAAGAGTTTATAAAGAGGAGGCACTCCTCACCGTACAAGCCGGTTTTGTAGGGATGAGTTAGGCCTCGATATTCGTGTCATGGTACCCGAGCCTATCGGGTCCATGTCGTTGGGCTGCATCGTCCACGCTTCAGGCCCATTGGGCCGGGTTGAAGCGTGAGGGGTGTGTTAGCGGCCAACTCTCGGGTGGGATTTAGTCCCACATCGGATAGATAGGAATCTTGAGAAGAGTTTATAAAGAGGAGGCACTCCTCACTGTACAAGCCGGTTTTGTAGGGATGAGTTAGGCCTCATTCATTGTGCATAGAGAAGGCAAGAAAGAATCTTAAACTCTGTTCTAACTAACGCGATATTACTTTACTTGCAAATGCAAATAATGATGCGCAATGTACAAAAACTATATTTATCCCGGTTTCTCAACTACCTTTACCATTTCACGAGGATAGAAATTCCAAAATTATGATATTGAACGTTTCAAAAATTTGTTAAAGAAGTTCATACTTCGATCACAACGAATCACCAAAATCTCACAGCGATTAATACCTCTTCCGGGTTAGCATAAACAACCTTTAATATTGCAATATTACCCTGACCATTTTTTATATTTCCATCAGCAGACACCTGATAAATTACCTAAATAAATTAATGCACGAGTACTAGACAGTAGTTACTTTTCAGAAAACAAAATTATAACAACTTACCAGCTCCTGAATACTAAAGAAGAATTGGGTCCAGAATAGATGGTGGTCTATCCAAGACTTCTTTCGGAGCATAAAAGCCACAAATAATTATGTCTATTTTATTTCCTCCAAACAACACTTGGACTAGACATATTCTCTTCAACAAACTGCAGCACCCTGCACTCCTGCAGCAAGAAACTTGTTAGTGATATAGTCCTAAAATAAAATACAAATTGAAGTACACATTAAATTGCATGTCAAGAAGGAAAATTTGATAACCAGTTGGTCTGTGGTAATTTAAAAGCTTGTTTTGTTGTCATAAGTTTCATTCATTTACAACCTATATTCTAAAGCATCAATGACATTGTACATTTGAGCTAATAAGAGTATGACAATAGAAATAGGTATCCACTAAAAGAAACACAAATAGATATACCTGTCACCTCTTTGTCTTTGTAAAAGCCATGAGAAGTCCAACCAGAAAGCCAGATGACAAATGCTCTCAGTTCACATAAAACTTTAGAGCCTTGACAAAGAACATTGATACTATAACCAAAGAAAATCCAATTAGATCACGTTTTACAAAAATCATAATAGATCACAATTTATAGAACCTAGTTGCATTTACTTAGGTGCTTTTTGTAGGGTTCTTAACTAAAAATACTTTTTTTTTGTAGCAAACTTTGAGAAATTTATGGATGTGAGGAAATGCATCTAAGAAATGCACTAAGTTTTCTCCTGTAATAAATTAGTAGAATTGAGAGGGGGCAAGAGATTTAGAAACAAACCTGCAACACTAATGTATTCTCCTTCTCTTCAAAACAAACCAAACTTCATATAGTATAAATATTTTGAACATGAGATATTTTTGGCCAATCCTCACCTTTTTCCTTTTCACATCTTTTTTGTAACTCACTGCAATTGGAAATTAACAAACACCTCAGACCAGTAAGGCTTTGAATGCTCATCGGAAGACATGTCAACTTCTGACATTCTACAATTTCTAATCCATGAAGATAACTAAGGTTTCCAAATGATTCCGGTAATGATGTCAGGTTTGGAAGATAGCTCAATGATAATGATTGAAGGGCAGTCACATGTTGTAAAGTCTCAGCTAGACCTTCTATTTTTGAGCAACTCGAAATACTTAATTCCTTGAGACAACTAGGGTTTCTTAGCATCCCATCGGTTATCTCTTCATTATCATGGAGATGAAGGAAGTTAAGACTATCAAGTTTATGTATGGAACTTAGTAAATCTTGGTGGCATTTTCCTCGTATACGTATACCACTGAGAGATGGAAGGCAGGGTAAAACCAACAAATTAGGACACTCAGTTATATCAATACTGCAAAGGTTAGGGAACATATTTTCCCTATCCTCCCTTGATAACCCTATCAGATTAGGCATATTCTTCAAATCCAAATATTCTAGTGCTATGAAACCCGCCACAGCTCCAACATCATATGACTCCTCATCTACGTATGTTACACAACTCATGTTGTGAAGTGTTAGATACATTAGAAAAGGCAGTTTCGCCAACTGTGGGAGGTGTAAACAGTTTTTGCAATCTTGGAGATCTAAATATTTTAAATCTTTGAGAGAAGGACTAGACATCCAACGTGGGAATTGGGCACCTATATACCCTATCACACACAATCTTCGAAGCTTTTGGGTATGAGCTGGCTGAAGCACTTCAAGAATTTGCTCGACATTTTCCTGCAATTGGGACTCTTTAGTACTCTCCCACGTTAACTGCAAGCTGTTTAGGTGCTTAGTAAACATGTTGGCTTCTTTAGCATCTTTTACACTTTTCACTCTTTCAAGGCGCTCGATGCGAAGCTCTCCTTTAAGATTTAATTGTCCTAATTCGGCCAAAAAGAGCCCTCTTTTGTTGCCAACTATATACATGCTCAAAGTCTTCAGGGAAGTCAATTTCCCTATTTGAGGAGGCAAACTCGATAGTTTCCTGCAGTAATTCAAGGATAGATGTTGTAGACCTTTCAAGCATATCAAACTATTAGGCAAGTTTCGGAGATTACCACAATGGTCTAACTTCAAAATCTGCAAATTCCACAACTTACAAATGGATTCTGGAAGAGTTTTAAAGTCACCTGAAGAAAGATTCAAGTACCTTAAATACTTCAAATCACAAATTGAAGATGGAACTTTCATAATATGTGTCAAGTTAAGTGCACGTAAAGAATGAAATTTCAATGCATGAGGTAAAACTTTTTCACCACCAACCCCTGTATAGGTCTTCAATGATTTGAAGCTATGCAACCAGATTGAATCAAATTCCCTTGTACTTTCTTCATAAAATGAGAGATGATGGACTCTTTCGAATGTGTTAGGCATGTCATTGTTATGTCTAATGCACCACACGTCTTCTGAAACAGATTGAGCAAGATCATGAACAAGATCGTGCATCTTGAAACTTGTAATTTGACCATAATGACCTATATTGATATCCTGAAAAAATGATCTCCAATATAATTCATTCCATACCTCATTGGCAATTTCTTCCCCTTCCGACATTTCATTGGATGAAATAAAGCCATTAGCAATCCAAAGCTCAATTAGAAATTGCTTGTCTATTATTTCATCTTTTGGAAATATGGCACAAAATGCAAAACATTGTCTCAATTTTACTGGCAAATTCAAGTAACTTAATCTCAAGGCAGGCATGACATAATCTTCATCTTGTAAATTCCATAGTTTGTTTTCCTTGACATAGTGCCACTCCTTTTCATCTCTTTTAAAGCGCAAGAGACTTCCTAATGCTATTGCCGCAAGAGGCACTCCCCCACACTTCTTTAGTATCTCCTTTCCTATGACCGCAAGTTCTGACCATTCTATTTCATTTGGTCCAAAAGCTCGTTGTTTAAACAATTCCCAACAATCTTTGTCAGATAGCTTTGATATATCATGTGGACTTACTGTTCCCATGATTTCGGCTACCTTCGAAAGACGAGTAGTGACCAAAATTGAAGCACTCGTTCCTCCACAAGCCAATACAGATCTCAATCTATGCCAATTTTCTTGTTTATCATCCCACACATCATCCAATACCAGCAAATATTTTTTTCCTTGTATAAAATTTAGAAGTTTTCTCTGCAACAACTCTAGATCCAAATCTTCACTTGCGTTCCCAGATGCTGATTCTAAGATAGCTTTTGTCATTCTTTTCAAACTAAAATTTTCTGAGACACACACCCACATTCTCAACTCAAAGTGTTCGACCACCCTCTCATGATTGAAGATAAGTTGTGCAAGTGTTGTTTTTCCAAGTCCGCCTAGACCTACAATTGGGTACACTGACAAATCCTCAAAACCAGAAGCATCGCCAACCAAAAAATCTACAATTTTATCCCTGTCTTCATCCCTTCCATATACTTGAGGTTGAGAGATGATTGAGGTGGTTTGGCGCCAGTCAAGGACTTCACTTCTCTTTTCTCTGACTATCTCAGTTAAATGAAACTTGGTCCTTTCCGCAGCTATTTCATCCAACCTCACTCGTATGCTCTTCATTTTCTTAGCAATTTTGTAACGGAAAGCAACTTGTTTTGGATGAAGAGAGAACAAGCAAGAGCTTTGTTCCTTATCAGGTAGTCCACCCTTAGATCCTTTGTACTCCAACTCCAGTGCTTTGGTGGCACACTCGTCCAAGATGTCGTTGAGGACATGAGCAGCATCTTTGAGCTTAAGCAACCAATCCTTGATAGCTTTGTCTGTGAACTGTTTCTCCTCGGCGTCTTCAAGGGTAGCCTTGATTGTAGTGACCAAGCTTGAAAGACTTTTAAAGTCTTGTTCAAAACCCAGAAATAGGCCAATCTCTTTCTGAATGAGTGAGCTAAAATTGTTAAGCACAAGTTCAAGAACAGCCGAAGCCATTTTCAAAAAGTTCAAAATGAAGGTTTGTGTGATTCAGAAATGAAGTGGTGATAGTAAAAAGCAAGCAACAAGGTTATCATCGAAGTGTACAGGTTTTGCCTCGATTTTTAAGTCGACAAAGGCCAACTATTATCGATGCATGTTTAGAGTTTTATTACTTCATTTTCACCTCGTGGAAACAAACAACCACATGCAAACGGCAGGTTAGATAACATAAACAAAGACCTCACCGCAATAACAGGTTGAATTTCTCCAAACCGATGTTTTTGTCCGGTGATTTCCCATAAAATATCATTTTCAGAAGTACTAAAGGACTCTATATAATAATTTAATAACTAATATATATCTTGTATATTTTAGTTTGCGAATAGTTTTTTTAAAATAGAAAAAAAAAATTACACATGGAGTATAGTTATTCATAACCTATGAAATTGAAGATGAGAATAAGAAATATAGGTTGTCATTGATTTAAAAGTATGCAAGCAAATATTTATAACTAAGTAAAACTTAAAGAACTATGGAAGGTATTTGTCCTAAAAATTGAGAGTGGGATGGTGATGAGCACTTTGCAGTAGATAATAGAAGCATATTTTTATCTCAAGTAAGAAGGGAGAATATTAGAAGCAACAATGTTACTTCTAAAAATAAATCAATCACAATTTCAAGTAGATTAGTGAAAAAATCCTTTTGCATCCGACTTGACTTATAATTTTAGAATCTTCATCAAAGAGGATATAGTAAATTGTGTTGGCAGACAATAACACATAACATATGTAATTATATTTAAGAAAAAACGTATACACATATACATAGTAGAATAGAATCATAAAGTTTATATGATAAAAGATGGATGAGGGAGTAGTTAGGAAACAAGTATTTTGGAGGCTGTCACATCATATTTTTAGTTATGTGGCAAATGAGGTATGAGGTGTTGGCACATGATTTTAGGGGTCTAATTTAATAGATATTAGATGTATGTAAACCCGTGCGGGTTAATAACAAAATTATTTTGTGTTTTTTTTTTTTGGTACA
>Ga0209282_1002361_pt1 | contig 10854 bp, 8 predicted proteins | sample Mtrugardesep15_FD_187529 | JGI IMG/M metagenome (GOLD analysis project Ga0209282, IMG submission 187529) | Root nodule microbial communities of legume samples collected from California, USA - M. trunc garden sep15 (SPAdes) (version 2) | ecosystem: Host-associated > Plants > Roots > Nodule...
CAAATCTTCTGAAGCATATCAGATGTTTTCTTAAATGTTGCAACAACATTCTTAAGGAACACGCTAAATATAAACCGCCTATCTCTGCTTCTAGAAACATGATTTTTGGTCAACTCTTCACGCGAAATAAATCGTCAAAGAATATTTAGGAATCTTCACGTTTTAGATTGATCTCCAAGAAAGCAGAACAAGGCACGCTATGATGTCGTACCAACATGTTAAGACATCTTGTCTGAAATCTTGCTAGAACTATTGTTTAATCAAAATGTAGCCAACACATGTCTAGAAACCTAACAATATCATCCTTAGAGGTTGAGTATCGTGCTCTTGCAGCTGCTACTTATGAGCTCCAATGGTTTCTTTTATCTTCCTAGAGACCCTTATGTTTCATGTGACAAACTTTCTGTAATCTATTATGACAGTCAAAGTGGTATTTACATTGATATAGATTGCCAAATTATGAGAGAGGAGATTCAAGGTAAAGTGCTAAAGCTTCTTCCAAGGATCAAATTGCAGATTTCTTCACCAAATCTTTACTTCCTCTACCTTTTCATATCTATTATCCAAGTAGGGGATGGCTGATATCTATCAACCTCTAACTTAAGGGGGGATATCACAACATATCAACTAAGAAAGGATTACTTGCATATCAAGTAATCATTAAATCAACTTTAAACTGTTTAGAACATGGTGAACCAATGACTCAATTTTCAATTTTTCACGGATTTTATTGTTGTTCACTTGGAAATGCAAACTTTCACATATCCGCATCGCATTTATCACGCACAATGCACAAGGAACTATTAGCCAATGGAACATGGACTTTAGTACCCTATGAAAGTCAAAAGAATGTGAGTTTCTGAATGTGAATCTTTAATTTAATTACAAGGTAGATGAAATATTGGATATGAGATAAACTAGGTTAATAGGAAAGGGATTCCAACAATCGGAAACACTATATTTTGAAGAGACATTCAACCTTGTGAGCACAAATATAATAATTTTGACATTAGGTGTTAACTTTAATTACAAAGTGAGACAAATCGACATCAACAATGCTTTCCTAAATTTTCATTTCATAGAAATTGTGTTCTTGCAACAACTTGAAGGCCTGAAGATCCAAATAAACCCCAACATAGTTGCAAACTATCAAAGGAAAATTATGGGTTGAAACATGATCCAAGGTCCTTGTGTTAAAGACTAAAAAATTACTTGATTGTGTAAGAATTCAAGCATACCAAGACTGAATGTATTTGATATCGTAAGGAATAATCATATGACTCTTCTAATATATTTTGACTGCATCATTGCAACAAATTAGAATTCCAGCTTTCTAGAGACATTCATCGAGCAATTGAACTGATTTTTTGCATTTATGGTATTGGGGCGACTTTGTTATTTTCTTGGAGTAGAAATCTATAGGAACTCTAGTGGTATGCATGCATCTCAAGCAATGCAACTACATAAATGATTTTCTAAAGAAATTGAACATCGAAATTTCTACATCATTTCCAACTACAATAGTAACTGGAAAGGAACATACAATAGGTGGAAAATCAATAAAGAATCCCACCTTATCTCCCTATGAAATTGGATCTCTGTAATATGTGACAAACATCTGAAGTGATATAAAACAGTTTGTCAATAAGTTGATTCAATATATGAGCTCCTCGACTTCCCTTCATTTGCATGTAGTATGATCTCCTCGACTTCCCTTCATTTGCACGTAGCAAAAAGATAACACATGTATCTTAGAGTGACCAAATATTTATCGCTTTGCATCACATTATGTTTTGGATGTTGATCGGGCAATCGACTATGATTATAAGAAATTAGTTTTGGGACATTGTATTTTCTTGGGTGCAACTCTTGTCAAATTGTGCTCTTAAAAATAAAGAATTATCTCTCGATCAAGTATATAATTAGGGTATAGATAACTTACAGATTTGGCTACAAAAGTATCATGGATTGTATCTCTACTTCAAGAACTCAAGTTACCCTTACTCAGAACACTAACTAATGGCGTGACAACCTAACTGTTAATTGCCTCAGATCCGGTAGTGTTTATCAAGTTTAAGCAAATCCCCTACTCATTACATGGAGACGTTGTCCTAAAAAATAATGTCATGTTAGCTTATGTTCCCTATATAGATCAAACATATGATTTTGTAAATAAACTCCTTACATACACATTCGATTCAACCAATTTAGAAACAAATCAAGCAATTGATTCTTCATCATTATGATTCTTCGGATCTCATTTTACTATTGTGCCTTTTCTGTATTATTCTTGGACCAACACCTTTAACTGAAACCACTTCTCCTTGTCCAAGACTCGTGCTTGGGGGGCTATGGATTGCCAATATTCATTAAGGGATCATTGACTCTCTATAAGGATCAGCCAGCCCTTTTCAAGGGTGTTCCCCTCGCCAAATGATCTAGATGAAACTCAAGTTAAATACCCTAATTTTTTCCCGTATACCCTTTTTCTTCCCGTATACCCTTATTCATGCAGTGATGTAGTTGAAACTTAAAGTGAATTATTTTTATTTTTTCACTTATTTTTCGCTTTTGACACACAAAAAAACGTGTAAATTCCGGTGGTTTTGTTGCGGCGCTTTTGACACTTACTTTTCACTTATTTTTTCATCTTTGCCATGTGACAATCGCATGTTGGATATTGACCTAGTAGCGTTGACATGATAACTCGAAGCCATGTGACACAAACATCTCGTGCAGACTATGTCATCAAGATAACGTATTGCATTGTTGGTCTTGTCGGGTATTTTCAAACGCGTAGACAACGTCAATCACTAAAAATAAAGGAATATGAATTTCAATATTGGAATCCTGTTTTTGCTAAGCATTAAATTAGATTTCACTCATATGATCAAAAGTATTATTCTCTACCAACTGAATAATTTTGAACACTTAAAAATTAAATTAAATATATTTTTAGTCCCTATAATTTTTTAACATTTCATTCTTAATTTCTATAAAAATATTCATCAACTTTTAGTCCCTACATAATTACATTGATAGCAAATTTAGACTTGGCTAAAATGAAACTTGCTAAACTATCCTTCAACTTATAAATTTTTTATTCGCTTTTTGTAGTTATGTTTAAAACATTATAAAAACTTTATCCACAAATATTTAACATGGACGAATTAAATATGAATGATTTAAACGTCAAATACTCAAGATAACAGTAACGATAATTTGGACCTATAAATTGAATTTTGAACTCATTTTTGTGCGGAAACTTTTATAATATTTTAAACATGTTTGGAAAAAATAATTCAATTTTAATTCAATGTAATATGAAGGACCACAATTGGTAGCAAAATAATTTTGTAGGGACTAAAAATTGAAAATATTAGAGGGACTAAAAACGAAAGGTTAAAATTTTATAGGCACTAAAAAGTATACATTAAACCTTAAAAAATATCAAAAGAATAATAAATTTAACATTACTCAATGACAAAAATTTATTCCTTTTATCATTTTATAATAAAATATAATTATCAGTGGTAAATATTGATAACTTTTATCAGGTGTATGCTGGAATATTTTTATGTAAATCAGTGATAAATATTGATCCTATATTTTTTATATAAGAGTAAAAGAAAAGAAAATAATTTTTTTTTACTAAAAAATAGAGTTAATATTACTCAAAAATAAATAGTGAAAACAAAATAGAGAGATATATAACATGTAGTTGATTTAGTCTCGCTTTCAACATTGACAAGGAACGAACGATAGAATGGTAAAAAAAAAGGTTAAGTGAATAGTAAAATTGAAATGAAAAATGTTATACCCAACCACATAAGGTTAATATTTTTTATAATGTCCTATATTATTATTTCAATTGTTGTGAATTATTCTTCTTATTGTTGTAAATTATTTATATTTTAATATTTTTTAAATAATTTATAATTTAAATAATATCATAAAAAGGAAAAAAAAAGTTTAAAATGAATGAATAAAATGTAAAAATTAAAATACTGCCCAAAAACGTTTAACTTTTTATAAACAGAAAATATACTTTTTTTCATTGAGGAGAGAAAAAATATATTCCGTAAAAAAAAATAAGGAAAAAAGATAAATTAAGACAAAGGTTCGTGTTACCACAACAATACAAAATATGATATCACTTCAAGAGTAAGATGGATAGGGTAGTGTGTCATTCACATGTCATTTATAGTATAAATAGGTGCCTAGTCTATCTAGGCTGAGCAGAGCAAATTCAAGCAAGAGAGAAAAAGAGGTCTCAAAAAATATTTCCCTTTTAGAGACAACACTCAAATCTTGGTCTGGTTTCTCTCTCTTGAATATTCAATTCAGAAATGAGCTCTTTTTAATTAGTGTGTGTTGTTCTTGTTCCTGGGTTTATTTGCAGTGTATTATTTTCTTTCTTCTTTTGGTGTCACGTTTGATCTATTGACTCTTGATCATGCTTTCATGGGCTTGATGAAAATATACATTACCTTGGTTAAGTTTGAAGCTTTATTTACATTGATATGCAGTATTTTAGAAAGTCATATACATTTTTTTTTTTGTTCTAATAGTCTAGTAACTAGATTGACACACATAATGAGTGGAGAAGTGGGGAATCCGGGGTTCGAACCCCGGCCCCTGCACAAATTATCCCTGGTAGCTGCCAATTGAGCTACACCTACGGGATAGAAAATCATATACATTTATTTCTCTATTCTAATAAATTTCCATGTGATACTTTTTATTACTAAACATGTCTAACTTTCCTCCTAGACTTTTTCTTGATCATAGATTGTCAAAGAAAGAGGACATGTTGAAGATCTAGACATAGTTTCTTTGAAGTTTTAGTGTAAATTGAATTTACCGCGAGTTTGACTAAATCATTCGCGCCACTAATTTTTGCATAATTTGCGTATTTAATACAAAGTCACGGTATCATGTCGTGATTTTGTTCACTTTCAATCTAAACACACACTTAATTGTTGGTTGTGCAAAATTTAATCATTTCTTTATTTCTTACTTCTATTTCAAATTAGGGCTTCATTTGAAGCTCTCTTTTTTCCTTTATTATCCTTGATTTAGTTGGTTAATTGATAGATGCATGATAAACATGACATGATCAAGTTATGGGACGGTGGGTTTTGAAACGTATAATGAAACTCTCTGTCCTTTCCTTGCTGAATTTAAGACGGTGTGATGAGAAAGATTTTAGAAAAATACAAATAATACAATAAAGTAATACAATCAAGTTTTATGTGATATCACCAATATGTATACGTTTCTTAATTTGTTCATTATTCCTATATCACACTAAAATCATACATGTGCTAGCTTCACAATGAACACACACATATACACATTTTTTCTTTGGTACCTTTTTTTCTCTAACTATTAATAATTACTATGTTTCTTTTTCTATCATAGATATGAATATGGGAGATGAAATCACTATTCACCAAGTTGAAATCCCCATTGAAGAATTGAGTGCTTTTCTTCGACAACAACATGCTGCAAAGATAGGAGAATGTCGCTATTGTCATGAGGAGGAATATATCTTCAGACTTGAAACACCATGCAGATGTGATGGCAGCTTAAAGGTTTTTCAATTCTACCTTAAACACCATTCATAATTACTTGTTTTAACTGTTCCCGCAATTTCAACTAGAATTTTAAAATTTTAAAATAGTTTTAAATCGAGGGTGGCTAACCCGCCAAAACTTGATATCACGACAATGACAAAATGTAGTCGTCATTAAAAATGACAAAATCCGATTATATGGTGGCATATTGTTGTCGGACATTCTTGTGCAGAACTCTAAAACTTTTATATTGTGGCCCCGATTTTGCGGACCTCAATTTAGAACTATGTAATGTGTGTTTATTAATTTAGATTATTTTTTTTAGCAAATTGTTTATTTTAGATGATTTTATTTGTATGAGTAATGCATAATGTGCTAATTTTTAAACTATATACTAAATTAAATGCAAATTTCCCTGTGTCTTAGTATGCTCACAGGAACTGTATTTCCCATTGGTGCAACGTCAAACGAAGCATAAGATGTGAGATCTGCCGGGAGGTACATGTTGTCTATGGATTATATATGCTTGTGATAGTTATGGTTGTGTTTTCTTAATTTGTCATGAATTCTATAAATTAACGACTTCCATCTTTTGATTTATATTTGTTTATAGGTTTGGTTACTTGGGTAGTTTTTTTTAACTATTTGGAAATTTTTAAGCCGGCCCGTGAGCTAAACATTTTGTAATCGGTTACTTATTCGTAAGAGTTGTGTTATTTATAGTAAGAGATTTCTTTCTGAACTCACGAAATTTCAGTTAACCAATTAAGTCTTGGTACTAGCCAAAAATCATGGCAAGTCATGTATGGAACTTTTTAAAACTTTAAAAAATGTAAGTTGAAGTCTCGCACGTGATGTTGTCGTGAAATAGTTTCTCGTTTAACATTGCGATATTTGTGATTAGGTCCTCTAGTTAAAGAAAATTGCATAGGTCCTTAAATTTTTAAATATGAAAAATGCTCCATGAGCATTATTTAACATGACTCAATTTACAATGCTATGCTCTCTTTATGATTGGGTGTGCAGGTTTTCTCTCCAAACTATTCAGTGACTTCACCACCACCTCCTCCTGATGACGATGACATTCCCGTCAGGCATGTTCTATATAGCCACCCTCCTTAATTTTAAGTAAATGCAAATCTTAGCAATAATATAATCTAAAACAATTAAGTTTTATTTATTTTTTCAATGAAGTGATCGTTGGACGATCGTTGGAACAAACATTGCAATGGTGTCACCACTGCGGCTGATTGAGCGTGGCAATAACCGCCTTATCCGGTCGATGGTACTTAATACTGCTGGAGGTGTCATTTTTGGCACACTACTTCTCATGGTAATTAACACTTCTTTCTAAATCTAACTGTTTCTACATCTGTTATAAAATACATGTAAACGATACGTGTTATGTATTATGTGTCATTAGAATTTTTTTTAGGAGAGGTGAGTGTAATTTTTCCTTTATATATTTTTAAAAAATTTAATTCCATCCAATCTTTGATTAATTACTTGCTCATTAATCAATTGCAGTTCCTTGCATCATTGATTATAAGGGATGCATATTACTTTACACCACCCAAGGAGGACACGTTTTCTCGCATTATGTACCTTGTAAGTATGAAACTGTAAATTATTGTCTCACTAATAAAAAGAGGGAAAATACTTCGGTGACATTGGGAAAGAGAATCGTTGTTCTTGAATCATATAATTCATAAGAAAATATACATTTGTATTTCAGGCTGTGGTGTTTATTACTGTGCCCTTGTATGTTTTCTACTGGATTTTGGCTTGCAGGTAATTATTTTATGATCTCATCACATAACTTTATGATTTCTGATTATTATTAATTTTTAACTATTTTACATTAATTTAGAGGCCAACAAGAGCTCGACCGCATCGACAGGGAGAGGGAGAGGGAGAGGGAAAGGGAGATGTGAAGGAGTCGATCTGGACGGTTTCCTCCTTTATAAATAAGCATGCAACAATTGCAGGGGGAATCAGAAATGCTATCTATCATCAAAGAAAAAAAAACTATTCGTATTGCTGGCGAATAAGAAATGCAATCGTCATCAACAAAAAATATGAAAAATCAACAAAAAAAATGTCATCTATTGGTATTGCTTGGGAGTACCAAGTGCAATCTATCATCAACAAAAAAAAATGAAAAAAATAAATTTATTGGTATTGCTGAGGAGTAAGAAATGCGATCTATTATCAACAAAAAAAGAAAAGAAAAAGAGATGCAATCTATCTATATTGTAAAATATATATATAAAAAAAAATGTGTGTAATCTATTATAGTATTGCAGGAATTGTATAAATTCCCTATTGTAAATTACTTGTTTTGTGATGCTATTATTTGAGCCTGTAATGCTGGAAATGTATAAATTTCCTATTGTAAATATACCTTGTTGTGTCTGTATTGCTGGAAATGCAATGTATTATAGTATTGCTGGAATTGTATAAATTTCAGAATATAAATTAAATAAAGTCTATTTGTACAGAAAAAGCCTTTCCATATTTAACTTATTTTATGATGCTATTATTTGTGGCTGCTAAGTGCTAACTCTTGCAACAATTGTTAACGTTTCTTGTAAATAAAAAATCTCGGTTGAGAATGTTGAAATTTGATATCTAAGTGCTAACAATTTGATATATTATACCAATTTCAACAATGAGAACAGTGAATATTCAGATAAACCTTCTTGATTCCTAATTGTTATATGGTATCAGAATGAAATTTTCTCATCCTTTCCGCGACAAATTCTTCATACATTCTCGATTTTTAGCCATGGCAGTGATCGAAACTTCCAATTGTGATCAACTCAGCACAATCAGAGAATAACAAAACCCTAAAGAACCCATCCAAGATCCTTCAAGCCATTACTTTCTTCACCCAGGATAAAATATTGGATCAATTCTTGTTGATCTTCCTTTAAATGATCATAATTACTACTACAATTGTAGTCAAGCCATAAAAAGAGTGTGCCAGCTTGTATCCAAAAAATTATAACTAGAGGTTTAGGGAGCATTAAAGGTAGAAAACTGAAATGTATTTTCATCAAAATTGTCATGCCTAAAAATGATTATTTTACGACTCCACAACTCATAATATTTATAACCTCAATAATACGAAGGATAACCCAAAAATACATATGGTGTTGACCGAACTTGTAATTTATTTCAAGAAGTGTATGGAATGAGAGGGTAACAAAGGTAACCAAAGACTTTGAGTTGAGAGTACGACAGGTCCTTTTGGTAGAGAGTGTTGGTGGGAGTTTGGAGGGAAAGCTTTTTGTTGGGGAGGATGTTTGGCAGGTAAGTGGCCATTTGTAGTGCATGATGTCAAAAGTGATGTGGTAGAGAGGCATGAGCTAGAAGGGTGTGGATGATGTTAATGATGGTGCAAATTTTTCTTAGGGCTTTTCTATTTTAAGGAGAGGTGTGGAGACAAGAAAAACAAAATGGCATTCCATTTAGTTCACAAAACTTATGAAAATATGAATTGTCGTATTATGTTCCATCGCCATGTTTAAAACATTTAATTTCTCTTTCAAATTGTGTTTTAACGCGAGCAAGAAATTGAAGAAAAATGGAATGCACTTTAGATTTATTTGAAATTGGAAAAATCAATAAAAAAATTCGTGAAAATATCAAGAAATAAAACATAATAGCGATGTCCACCTAAACTTAAAATAGGTGACTTCAAAACATCAATATGCACAATATCAAAAGGGCAACAAAGTATAAGAAAAAGATTCATAAAATGATAATTTTATTTGTTTTTCAATAGGACAAGAATGACAAAAGAAATCCTTTTGAAACTTATTACATAAAATGAAATTGTTTCGATGAAGAGAGCCTAAAACATGAGTGCCACGATGTCCGAAGCGATTGTTCCATAATTCTTTGGATAAAGCAACAAAGAATATTGGTGACAAAGATTTGGTAGTGGTTGGTTTTGTGGTAATTGGATAAAGGTCACCTGAGATATCACACCTCATTAAAATTATCCAATGTCTAAAAATCATTTACCAAAAATCCAAAAGGATCAAATGTAATAGAAATATTTCTATCAATCATAAATTTTATTACACAAACAAGGTTTTTAATTAACTTTGATGCATGTGATGTGAGACATTGTTTGGGGTCAAGGAATGATGATGATAAGGTACTAAAGCATTTCCGCAAACAATAACTGGAATATCATGAACACAACCAAAATTAATATTATTGCTCATTTTTAAATAAGACTTGCGATTACTTCCATTTATAGTCATGTGAGAAGTGGCACCGATGTCTATCTACCACTGATCATCAATAAGAGACATAGATATCGAGCCCAACTTGAATGTTGTTTGGTGCATACGATGGATGGACGTTGTTTGTCACCGCGACTGCCATATTTTGTTAAGGCTTGGGACCAGGAAGTCCTGGCTGGCGATGAGTTGTAGAATGATTCTACCAATTAGCTGACGATTTGTACTAACATGGTGGCCTGGCGCAACCCATGGTGGAAAGGCCCACCAATGTTTATGTGAGGAAAAGGGTGGCCACCGTTGATGTTTTGACTGGCCTTCGCGACTACTACATTGGCTTTTACCATGACCATTACGGTTGTTGCATCTACCGTTGTTGGACGGTGCACTGTTACGCTGACCGCAATTGTTGCAGTGATTTGTGATTTTGATAAAACGAATTTCCAACAAAATTCTCATCTTGAGATGCGAGAAACTCATAAGCATCAGCCAATCCATAAATAAGCTGGAGTACCAATAACTCTTTTCATATATAGTAACATTAACATCAGATAGTTGATTAGAGAGAGATTTCTATGTTGGTAATACAATGAAACATTAGGAAACTGTTTCTTCTACACTTGTGAAAATTCTTGTTTTCGGATAGAGTGACCTTGAATTTTTGTTGTTAAAGATGTCAGACAGAAGGTTCCAAGCAAGTTCAGCCATTGAATCACGTTCAAGATTTGTTTAGAGAAAATCGTCAAAGATAGTCCCATAGATCCATTGTAAGTCAATGACATCAAAACGCAACCAAAGCTTGGGATTGGTTTCTTTGAGAATGGGAACAGTCGTATATTCCATAGACATAATCATATGGTCATTGACTAGGCAGGCTCTTGCATGAATTTTAAAGAGTTCTAACCATATATTGTATTGCCTCTTTTCCATATCTATCATAACTTTGATGAAGATGGTGATACTATGGATGGTGAGGACAGGATGAATAACAGGGATATGAGGTCGAGTTTAACTGGGGA
>Ga0209282_1002362_pt1 | contig 10854 bp, 3 predicted proteins | sample Mtrugardesep15_FD_187529 | JGI IMG/M metagenome (GOLD analysis project Ga0209282, IMG submission 187529) | Root nodule microbial communities of legume samples collected from California, USA - M. trunc garden sep15 (SPAdes) (version 2) | ecosystem: Host-associated > Plants > Roots > Nodule...
GTGCTAGAAGCGGGAGAGGGAGGGAGTTGAAAATCCATACCATTGCGTAAGGCCCACAATCCACGTCCATAAACTTTTGGTTTGACTAATCTCTATTGTTTTTTTTAATAAAGCTTGACTAATCTCTATCGTTGAAAATCAATGTTTTTTTTTAAATGTAGAGATGTGGAAGATTTGGGGTTTAAAACTCGACCATAAATATAATATATAATATCTCTACCAACTGAGTTGAGCTCATGAAAATAAAAATCAATGATTCACAGTGAAAATGTCCAACAAACAAAAAGGACTAAAAATTAACCAAAGTTGAAAAAGCATCTTTGAAAAACTATGTAGCACCGTTAACCTAAAAAACATTTATGGAGCACTTCAAAAGTGGATTTGAAGCAGGTGTATGCTTAGGTTTTTCTGCACAAAATATATGAAAATAATTGTTATTAACTTATTACTGTGTATGTATTAATCAAATGAATTTTTCTCAGTATTAAATATGACTAAAATTACAATGTTAACTTTTAATCCACTAGTTCAATAATTCAAAAAAAATTCAAACAAATAAATATTTAACTATCTGTTGATACATCACTGAATGTCATAATGATAAAACCAACATCAGTTGGTCTAACATAATTTTCTATGTAGAAGAGATGGAACACGTTTAGAGACAAATATCGTATCAATTTTTAATGACCTAGTTTCGGTGGCTAATTCAACTTTTGTCAGTAGTAAATTCAAACAAAACTTTAACCAAAAATATTTTTGGAAAATCAAGATAGATATGAATTATTGCAATCACTTTCACGGTTACAACTATACATATAGCTGTGAAAGTTGTCAACCAATAGGCTGATAGGTATATACCACCAAAGGAAAATTGAATCAAATCAATAATAATCTGTTAATAACTAACTACATATGTCAACACTTCCCATTGAACTGTATAGTACCACATGTGGGGCATATGTCCTATTGGAAAAAGTTACCACTCTTGAGTTTCACTCTTTATTATTAATAAATGTTATCTCTTCAAAGTTTACATGAGTATATTGGTAATGAAGTGAGTGGAGTGAAGTACTATATAGTAAAACCAGAAGGGAAAAACATAGTTGAGAGTAGAGGAAGATAAATTTGCTACTTACTTGTAATGGTTGGAACACGACACATTAAAGTGGTGTGCTTGGTCCCCCTCTATCAACAGTTACATTTTTTGTACTATATAGTTGAGTAGCTAGTCAATTAAGATAGCCCTGAATAAAGATTTTCCAAAAAATATGCTGTTCCTTTGCACTGTTCTTTGTCTGCCTTAAGAAAGGAAATGAAAATAGACATGATGCTAAGTAGTGCCTGACATAACAAGATCTAGTCTTTTGGAATATGCTTGAGACTTTGTTTAAGATTTTCTTGCTTTTATTTCTCGAGGAAAGTTTTTTGGTAAATGTAGTATCTGATTGGTACTGCGTTTGCAAAACGTAGTTTGATGAAAATCACAGCGGAAAAAAATATGTTAGCTTAGAAGTTTGTATCTAGAGTTTCTAGAAATCACGGCATAAACTCATCAGCATTCGATACCAATAATCATGCATGCAGATTCTATTTCCATTTCTTCCTCTTTGTAAAGTTATGTATCACAATTTAGAAAAGGAGAAAGTGTGGTAGTGACTATTCATGAGATTCTTAATAGGCTAATACCATTATTGGCATCAAAAGCAAAATATGTATATAAGCCCAAACTTTTTTTTAAAGCTCTTTCTAGATTAAAGTTTAGGTGTTGGAACTTGGAAGGGATGATTTGTGGTTATCGTGGAAGATTTTATAACCAATCATAGAAATAATGGGGATCGTACGGACTTGGTGGGTAGGCAATATTTGATGATAGTGATAATGAACACACACATGGAAAGAGACTGAAAATCTGTTCAAACCACATAGAGAGACTATAGAAAGATATTGAAAAATTAGTGAGGGTACTAAAAAAATATGAATGCAAGTTTTAGGTCTTCCATAGTCTAATGTAGGGGTGGACAGCAACCGGTTTCGGACGGGGTTCGGGCTCAAAATTAAAGACTACAGACAGAATCACATATTTGATTGAAAACCTATACAACCATCTAATGTATTCATATGTATTTTGCAAGTGTTGCACAAGTTTTTCATTTTTAACACTATCAAATGTATATTTTTTTTATATATATGCAACCTAACTATCATTGAACAATTTATCTCGCGTATATAGATTCCATACAACCGATTATTGATCTATTTTAGACAAAAACTCAAGTTTTTTCATATATATGCAACCTAACTATCATTGAACAATTTATCTCGCAAATATAGATTCCGTAAAACCGATTATTGATCCATTTTAGACAAAAACTCAAGTTTGGTGATGGATGCAAAATGTTAATTTACCAAATGCAAAATTAGGGCACGTGACACATGTGGAAGTCACATGGGAGGGACCTTCCAATTCTAATGCCTACTTCCCTTGAATTCAATCCCTTCTTCTACAGGGATGGTTTGGTGATAGTCCTTAAATATAAGTACATGTTCTACTTCTTCATCTTCTTCTATATTCACACAACAATTCACCACCTTTGACGTCGCTTACAGTTGCAGAAAGACAGTGACTACTCAGTAAAACCTAATGGCTCCTAATACGTACTAACATTAACGTACGTCTATATCTTTTTGCCTCTTAATTCATTACTCACTCACTGCTACATAATTTAATAAAAGATAAGGCAAAGGAATAGTAGTACAATGTGGGACATGTTCTCTTTCATCATGACCTAACATTATGTTTCTATAATACTATAATCCACATATCAATTATGTTCTACTTGACTGTATTTATCTTCTTGTGCTTCCTCAAATACACGGAATAGTTTATTTATTTCATTTTTTTAATGATTTATTGTATTTTATAACTTATCATTATAAAACAGACTTGAATTTTCCTTGATACACTCCCTCACGAGTCACGCCCAAATGATGTTGGATTTGGTGTGTGGTTATAGATAGTGGGGATTCCAATCGATAAACTATCATAAAATATTAGACTTTTATATTTGATATAACTCATCTTTACAAAATCAATTTGCAATGGGAGGGGTAATCAGGACTCTTTATAAACTTCTATCACATTTTCTCTCTATTTTACATGGAACTTGGATTTTTCCTGAAACACGACCTCACACCAAGCACTATTGAACTTGGTGCGTGGTTAGAAATTATGGGAGGTATGGTCAATAGATTTTGCAACCATATTAAGTTTTTGTATTAGGTCTAACACATCCTTACAAAATCGGTTTGACATGTGAAAGGTTTCACTCTTTGTAAATTCTAATCAGCACCTCTCTTTTCTATGTGACACTATGGTTTTTCTCAATAATGATTAAAATAAGTCTTTTTTTAGGACAAACGCTGGATTTATTTATATTATAAAAAAAAATATTGAATTGAGATAGGTTTTGGGGGTTCCCCTTGACCAAGGAAAAACTCAAGGCTTAAAAGATAGGATGTATTTACGTTGATAGTTGTATTTATATAATAACCAACGAAGCACTCATTTCAACAACGACTTTCAAATTAAAGTCGTTGTAGAATTAGAAATAAATTGTTATCGCTTTAATCCTTTAACCGTAATTTGAAGAATTGCTAAAGGGATAATCATTCCTCACTGATTGTCTATGGTAGCTTTTAATGGGGTGATTTTATTGAGGTGCTTGTGTTAACTTTTTAAAAATAACTAAAAAAAATTAAGAGAGCAAAGAATAGAAGTCTAAAACATCACAGTAGCACTTGCAATTGACACCCCAGGTACTAACAATCATTTCCCACCCCCCTACAATAGTATGTGTGAATTTCTGTTTTTATTAGATAGATTTAAATATTCATCATGACAATAGTTCTTTGCTGAAATCTACATATATAGGTTATTATTTATTCTCGGAGTTGTGTATATACTAACCCAAAAGAATGTGTAACTAAAGTTGTTTACATTTATTTGTGGTATTGCTTTATATGAGTTAAAGTATCACCTCATGTACCCTTTTATCAAATTATTGTTTGCTTAAAAAAATATATAGATCTAATTTTTCCAACTATACATAATTCACAAAACTCTTTAAGTAGAAATTATAGCAAAGATATTTTGGCAAGTAAACATTCCAATTTTCAATAATTGAAGAATACCTTATTGTTTTTCTTTCTCTTTTTGTTTTCTAATTGATTAGAGAGCAGCTTTGCACTAGGGTGTGGGGGTATTTAATTATTCTTTTTCCTGTTTACATGTCATGATTTGCACTATGTTTTGTAACATTTATCGTCACCAACCACTGCATTATAGTTCAATGGGGGTCCATTTTTTGGGAGACATGCAAGATGGTCAGGGATCAATGAAGTGGGGTCACTTCTGTATTTTTGGGCCATGGCCCACTAACTTTACAGCCTAATTGGATATATGAATCTAAATAAATTCTAAAGGTACGTATCCCCAATCTCATATAAGCATAGCATGTACCATGTTTTATCACGAAAAACATCAACATACGTTGGAATTATTCATCATGAATTATTATTGATCTTGAACTCAAAGAATATTGTACATTGATGGACCTAAAGGGTTTAGAATTTGATGAGTGGAAAATGAATTTAATGAAGAAAAAAAAATTCAATGAGTGCTATAAGCATGAAGGAGAATATTTTGAAAAAAATGTGCTCCCCCATTGTCATATGTTCAAATTTTTTGTTACATTTTGGCCATACCACCATGTGATATCCATTATTTTATTTTTATTCGAGATATGTGATATCCATTCTGTAAAGCAATTTTCTTATTTATGTGCTCAAAAGGATAGCAAAATATAAGTGATGTGGTTTGACATGAGATGACATCGTGTTAATTAAATTTGATATCATTTTTTATGAAAAATAATACACATGATTAGGGTTGTTTAGAAAACATAATATCTTCAAGAGTAAAAAAAAATGGAAATTAAAGGAAAAAAAACATAATATCTGATGCAATGACAAAGATTTGAATAAATAGTGACTTTTACTCCCTTTACAGATGGGAATTAAACATGTAAAAAAATAGAGTAGTCTGTATTTAATTTCATCACTTAGTTTTAAAGGTTAAAATTGAAGAACTGTCTCTTTTTTTTAGTCAATTATTCAACATATTCTAATAATTTACCGAACAATAGTAATTTAAGATACCTTAAAATATACAACTGTAGTTGGTTAGCATAGGGGGAAGATGAAAGTTGTTATTCATTAAGGTTTGTGTTGGTGTTTGTTCAAGGGAGAGATCTTGCAATCTTAAATTGTAATATGATATTTACATAGGTAAATTTACACTAAAAAGAAATCTATACTTATACTCAGTGACAAAGCTAGTAAGAAATTTTCGCAGAGGCCAACTATAACCAAAAAATAAAATATTTTAAATTTATGTTAATTTTCAACAACTAAATTTGTTTGAGGTAGCTTAATGTTTATTATTTGAGGTAGCTAGATATAAATACATACCAACTAATTTAAGAATAATATATTTTTTGGGGTAGCCAAGGCTACCCCTTGTATATGAAGGGCTACGCCCCTGCTTATACTAAACAACTTTTTATTTTATTTTTTAAAAGTTGAATGAAATAAGAAATGAAAAAGAGTTTATTAACTAGAGGCAATACTTATGTAGCAAGAAAATTTTGTGAAAATTTAATTAGATCAAACTCAAATTTTAAAATTGTATTAAAACATAACCAAAAACTGTTAGACCTCGTAAAGTTGAATTAGTCTCAATTTAAATTCTAATACTATCCATATTAGATTATACAAACTTTCAAATATTATATAGAAAATTATAGCCTATTTTTTTAGGGAGTTCTATAGAAAACTATAGCCTTTATAAATAGATCAAAATCGATATATATCAAGTACTAGTATTATTTACATGGATATATGTGTAACTATCACTCATTTTTTACACAAAAGTGCACAAGAAAACCATTGTAGTTAGGGAAGAAAGATCTCCGTTTTCCATAGTGTAAAGGAGACACTTTATATATGAGTGATAGAATGTCTCAATCTAATAGATACCCCACATATCTCAGTCATGTTGTCCTCAACCACAGCACTAGATGCCTATTCTATCTCTCTATCATTGTTGGTCCTTTTCAGTTCCTTGTTGGCTAAAGAACCTATCATCATCGATCAACCCCACTCTCAACAATTGTAATCATTTCCATCTTACTTGGACTTCATCAATTACCTACTAATCATCAAATCATTAGTAGATCAACTTTGCTTGATATGACAACTAATTAATAACTCAATTGAGTAATGCTATATCCAGCGAGAGTAGTTGTTCACAAGAATAGCGAAAGATTAATTAATTGTCAAATCATGCATTCATGTGGTCAATGTATTGATAAATGAGATCAAGATTAAATGATGCAGATTTAAAAATTAAAATTATGTGTGTGATTGATTTCTTAAAAGTGGGACTTAGATGGCTGCATAATATCTAATTTGTTATATACTATAAAATATGTAACTTATAAGTGATTGATATATATTCAATGATCTTTCATTTATCATTAATTAATAAGATCTTGTGTGCTTTTCATGTTTCCATACCTCAAACCTAGCAACAAGTATGCTCCCCTAAAGATAGTTTAGGAGAAAACAATTAATTAATCAAGGATAACTTGTATAACTCATGACACAAAACATTATTAAATTTGACAAGTCAATTATTTGAAACAATGTTGGGTGGCAACCTATGTTTCATTTGGATGGAACAATTAAACGTGTTTTAGTTAAAAGTTAAAATTACAGCTTTAAAGGGGACCTGACCTACAATATAATTATCCAAGTAGTACTGTCCAAGTAGTTGTCAAACAAATGGGACAATCATGCATCACATAAATACTTTACAAAATAATGCGTAGTAATAGTGTTTGCTAAGTAGGTTGAAAATTAATTAGATAGAGAAAAAAATTCAAAGGATTGAAGAAAAAAGATTTTGTTCAGAATTGAACATCTGTATCACATTAGCTGTATATGATGAAGGACTTTTATCTTCATCATCATCACCATGTAGATCTTCCAATAGCTTGACCAATCCCTAGCTAGTGATTGCTACGTGTAATGTTCATAAAAGGCTTGATCAATCACTTTCGGTTTGACTAACAAGCAAAAAGGGTTTTCTTTTATCAAATTTTGTGGTCTGAATGAATGGCATAAATTGAAGGTTCATATTTTGAATCGTAACCTTCTATACTGGACATATGTGTACTATATGTACTTTTTGAGTGAGCATGTACAATGTGCTGGCTAGGGAAACAAATTAGTTGCGGTAATGGTCGGAACATTGATGTGTGAAGTTCGAAGAAAATTAGAAGGTTAAAAGATTAAACACATGCAATGGGGCTTTGATTTAATATTGTATGAATTTAAAAGATAGAGTGTAGGGTCTCACGTAAAATAGAACATACGTTAATAATGTTTAAATTAAGGTATTTAATTTTTAAACACTTGATAATGATAAAAAAAAAAAACAATAGTAATTATTATTTTTTATTCATGCATATCACTTCCTAGTGATCGAGTATCTTATATTTCCTCCATCCACATCCAATTACTTTGTTTCCTCAATATTTGTGGTTGTTGAGGGTTAGTTTCTTTTTAAATAGTCTTTGAACGATTGGCTCCCACAATTGTAGCAAAATTCAATTACAAAATCTATATATAAATATCGATATTTTGGAAAAGTTAGAGGCTAGAAGGGTGATAACATCATATTTGAGTGGTCTCGATACCGTAATAGTGGTTACAATATCATATTAGAGTTGTTTCAGTATTAAATTCGAGTGACCTTAATAGCCATATTTTAAGGAGTAATTCTTGAATGGTTAGTTATAGTGCAATAGTTAATCGCACAATTGTAATTGTGATTGTTTTATCCTAGAGGCGGTGTGGTCGATAGTCTATCTTGCATAATTTTGAGCAGTGTCAAGAAAGCAACATGGTCGTGTCTCAACCTAATAATAACTTCGGTAGATAAAAATTCATTTTTCAAAATAGATTTCAGAAATCCAAAATACAACAATTTATAAATCTAAAAACCAACTGTAACTATGCCATACAATTTTTAATCTTGATTCTCTGATTTAAATTGATGATGGAGATCATTTAAAATATATTGTTATTGTGTAATTTGAGTCATCAAAGTTTAATTTAAGGATCACAATTGTTTTTTTTTTTTGGTGGTCGGGGTTTAAACTTCAGACCTTACATATATTATGCATTGTCCATACCAGCTTAACTAAGCTCATAAGAACAAGTATCACAATTGTTTACTATCAATAAATGTGTTTTCTCTTGCAACCGAAAATCCAAAACCCCACCTAGTGTAAGAAATAATTTGATTATAACTCATTATAAAAAAAATAAAAATTAATCTTTCCTTTTATTTACTTAATATAAGAGAGAGACCCGTTTCTACAAGATCAAAATTGTAAGAAAAGATAAATGTGATAGTAACATATGGAAGTAGCTTTGTTTTTGCTCTTTTACTACCCTTTTTTTTCCTGTGTTATGGATGGCAATTATACTATTATAGTTGGTAGGCAAAGCTTTTTAGTCCAAGATTGTGACTTGTAATCCGATGCATCACGTGATGCTTTGGACTTTTTCTCTATTGGAAAGACTACCAAGTCTTAGAGTTTTTTATGTATTTGACCAACTTATGTGAATTTCTTCCCGTCTCCTTTGTTATGTGCATAATTCAAAAAGAAAAAGGAATGAATTGTTCAACTTGATCTTAATGTGTTCCATGTTTGTTACTTCGAGTAAACATGTTACAAAAGTATGCAATCTTGTGTTAACTCAAAATAAAGTATGTGACCTTAAGAAACTTATATACTAATTAATATAGACACTATTATATAACTAGAGTGATGAACACATCTCAAAATTAGGTGTTAAACCAGTGTATGTCACAAAATTGGAGTGGGGTCCCATCAAATTCCTGATACGAGCTGTAAATCTAAGTATTATGGCCGCCCACGTGTCTGTCACATGGCGTAATCAAATTCCCGAATACGAGCAGCAACACCAAGTATTATGGCCGCCCACATGTCTGTCACATGGCGCCACCAAATTCCCGATACGAGCAGTAAAACCAAGCATTATGGTCGCCCACGTGTCTATCACATGGCACGATCCTCATAGGTCCATGAGGACCATGGAAGCTTCCTATGCCACTCACAAACATGCCAGACAACATGCTAACACACGCGTCCGAACTCCACAGTATCCACATCAGCCTTCGACCTAGTGTTCACCCACCTATTCATCGCATGTCTAAAACTAAGGAGTGATGGGTGAGAAAAGGGGCTCGGCAGGTAGGAGACGTGGACTGAGGTCGTTCCTCTTTCCTTTAGGTTTATTTCCCTATAAATACCTAGCATACGCTCCCCAAAAGGAGGATTAGTTACACACACTACATACATCTCTGACTCTAGAATAGCACAGTGCAATTAGGGTTTGAGGTATTGTACACAATTCAAATACAGTTGGCTCTGAACTCAAACTAAGATGTCAACCCCAAGTGATCTATGAACGTAAACAACGTTAACCTCAAGTGCACTCTGAACGTAAATAGAGTCAACCCCCAAAGGGCTCTAAACTCAAACTAAGACGGCAACCCTAAGTGGGATCTAAATGTAAACGATGTCAACCCCAAATGGGCTCTGAACGTAAACATATTCAGCCCCCTAAGAGCTTTGAACTCAAACTAAGACGTCAACCACAAATGGGCTCTATATGTAAACGGAGTCAACCTTAAAGGACTCTGAACTCAAACTACAATATCAATCCTAGCCTCTAGAGTTGAATTTAGAAGGATTAGTATTTGTTTAAAGCCACAAAATGCCATAGAAAGACACCCTATAGAGGCGAGCCACAATGACCCGTGCACACTAAGGTTCTTCACGAAGGCCCATCAAAATGGTAAAAATTCAATCACTTAGGTATAAACTTGAGGCCTATGAAGGCTAAAACTGTGATTTGTAAAGGACGCCAACCCAGAACACCGACCTAAAAACAATAGTGAAAATAAAAGGCAATCAAATTAGTTTAACTGAACCTCCTCACGATTCTATTAATGTAAGATTAATAAAAGAATTCTAATAATTGCATTAATAAAGAATTTTATAAATTGCACGAATATAATTAGGGACGTAACGACATTCATTCAACAAATTCATAAAGTTAAGATACAAAAAGGTGGTGGTACGCCTCAATCTCATAAATATACAAAAGAATTGATTGCAAACAATAAAAGGAAAATATGATTCCTACTCCTCATCCACCACCTTGCCATTCACGACGATTTGGACTAACCTATTTTATATAAGTCCAAGGTAGGATAAAGACAGTCAACCTGAGCCCACGCCTTTTCAAAGCCCTGCTCCACGGCAAGAGCATGATCTTCTTCGGCATCCTCTAGTTCAGTCTTTAACCCTTCCATGGCCTCCATATGGCTCTCTGCTTCTTTACGGGCGTCTTTCGTCGTCTATTGCAACTATTCATCGGCCTTCCTTTTTGCAATGTTGGCATTTTCTAGGTTATTTTTGACCTCGGTCAGTTGACCATCCAACCATTCGATCTTCTCACGGGCCTCCTTTGGCAGCATCTGCCATCTGGTTCTTCAGGGAAGCATTTTTAGTCTTCAGCTTTTTCTCTCATTGTTGCAGCTCGACGCATCATGTGACAACACAACATTCCACAACCTCTTCAAATCATCAATTATATATATATATATATATATCATCAGATGTTGGATTC
>Ga0209282_1002363_pt1 | contig 10854 bp, 8 predicted proteins | sample Mtrugardesep15_FD_187529 | JGI IMG/M metagenome (GOLD analysis project Ga0209282, IMG submission 187529) | Root nodule microbial communities of legume samples collected from California, USA - M. trunc garden sep15 (SPAdes) (version 2) | ecosystem: Host-associated > Plants > Roots > Nodule...
ATTTTTTTAATTATGATATAATTTTTTTTTATTTAAATTAATATCAATATTTAGTATTGATCTACATATACATTCAACTATGTCCATTCATTTGTATTTAGCTATGTCCATTTTAGTAATTATACATTCAAAAGCAATTTTGATTAAAACTATCCAAACAACATCCATTCTGTTTAATCAATTTTACATTATTGTATCCAAACGTAAATCAATTCTCTCAAAATCAATTCTATCAGAATCAATTATATCAAAATCAATTCTGTCAGAATCAATTCTATCTAAAGCTGAACCAAACACACACTTAATAGCGAACTATAACTTAAAATCGATTGATAGTTTATCAAAAATTGAAAAGGAATAATTAAGAACAATACATGTTAAATAAACATAGTTTCAATTGCAATAGAAGAAGACTTCGTAAATTATATGTTTCCAACTATACCATAAACGTCCATCAATTATTTTAGGCTTAATTGCAGTTTTAACCCCCTAACTTTTACAAAGTTGCGATTTTGGCCTCAAGAAAAAAAACTACAAAATGCCCCCCTAAGTTTTACATTTATAGCAGTTTTGACCCCCAAGGCAAAAAAAAATAAAAAAAATAACACGTGGCACCTCACTTAGGGTGCCACGTCAGCGTAGACCAAGTCAAAATTGGCATTGGGGGTCAAAACTGTCACAAATGTAAAACTTAGGGGGCCGTTTTGTAGTTTTTTTCTTAGGAGGCCAAAATCGCAACTTTGTGAAAGTTAGGGGGTTAAAATTGCAATTAAGCCATTATTTTATTTTATCTTTACAAAGGTTCATGTGTAACCAGCCCCCTAGTAAGGATATGACAGAAAGAAATAATAGAAAAAGAGCTCTAGTATAAAGATCTTCATTAGTACGTAAACCGATTGTATACCACCACTGATAAACACCGGAATAGGCGATATTCACATGCATGGTTACCAAATGCTATGGAAGGTCCTACTCCTATTTCCGCTCTTATCCATGCTGCTACTATGGTAGCAGTAGGAATTTTTCTTGTAGCTCGACTTCTTCCTCTTTTCATAGTTATACCCCCCATAATGAGTGTAATAGCTTTGATAGGTATAATAACAATAGTATTAAGAGCTACTTTAGCTATTGCTCAAAAAATTATTAAGAGAAATTTAACCTATTCTACAATGTCTTACACATGATAATAGTAAGTAACAACATAATCAAAAGAAAAGAGAAAGATACATACAACTAATCTTGACGGTCTTAAATCTTGTTGTCAAGCCTTGAAAATCTCCATCTTAGGGTTGCTGGATCACACTTTACGCCCTAGAGCCGTCAAATTGAATAATTGGTGATTCGACCTTCTGCTTATCATCTTTTTGTTGCATGGTGAATAGAAAACCCTTAGGATTTAATTTTATCTTTAACCAATTTGGTTTAGGGAACTTCTACAATATATACACTGCACAAATTGAGGTGTACCAATACTCTTACTTCATAAATTTATAAGTTAACTATCATTTTATGAAATAAAAAGTTATTTGTCAATATTTATATTTTAAAAAACATTGTTTCATAAGTAAAAAAAACATCATTTTATTGCTTATAAGTATCATATTAAATTTGTAACATTTACTCATAAAAAATAATCAATACTCTTTGTTATGAGTATTAAAAAATTCAGAAAAGGGTATATTTTATTTCGTCGACATTTTGGTAAATAAGATTCAATTACTATTACTATAATTGTAAATGATAGAAAATATATTGTTTTAAACAACTCAGTTATTAATTAACAAATTTGTCTTTGGTTTATCCGTCTTGTTACATCTTATTTTACAAATTATAAATTAAAGGGTTAATAAGTCTTTACTCCCCTATAATATAGGCCATTTCCGGTTTTCCTCCTATATAATATTTTTTTTGATTTACCCCCTGTAAAAAAAAAATTGTGAAATTTTCGTTTTTGTTTGGCCTATTGGAGGGGTAAATCAAAACAAAAATTTTTTACAGGAGAAAACCGGAAATGACCTATATTATAGAAGGGTAAAGACCTATTAATCTTAAATTAATTTTTTTTTTTTTTTGGATTTTCTGTTTTCTTTGCTTTGTATCTTTTTTCATTTTGTTATTTTAGCTTTATGGAATTTATCTCTTCTGCACATTTTTTTTTATCATTCTGTATTATTTTTGCGTGCTAGAGTAGGTTTTTTTGTTTTGTTATTTTCTTTTTAAGAGTGTTCTTCTTTTTGTTATTTTCTTATTTTCTTATTTATTTAATTTAGCGATATTTATTTTATTTCCTTCTGGAAAACTTAGAATTCCATCTTCTTCCGTCTATTCTTCAATTCCGACTTTTTCCACTAACTTTATGAACTACTATCCATTGAACCAATATAAACTGAATTTTGCTCATTATCCAATACATTTTATTCATTTTCAACTGAAATTTTAAATATACTTCTGCGTGAATTAACTCACGCTAATGTTAATTTTATTATCAACAAATATATATCAGTAGCTGCGTGAGTTAACTCATGCATAGACAATTTTATCTTTTCAGTTGAGAGCGAGAAAAAACAATTACGTGACGCTGAATTCATATAAACAACCAAATAGTTCTCACGAGTCATCACCCAAGTCAAATACTCCAGATACACCAAGGTCCACATACACACTAAAATAAAACAAAATTCCCTAGGAAAAGTATAGTAGTCCTACAACAAACTATCACACGACGTAATGAGACTACACACCAGACCCCTAACCATACAAGACACACCTATAAATGACAGCAATAAAGCCACACCTACACAACTTGCACAAAATATATCCCAAGGCAGCAACCTTGACCTAGACTAATCTCCTACCAAAATGCAGCCAACTTGCACAATGAAATCTGCACCAGATTCTACTACTATAACTCTTCCACTTGCATGAAGCTAGATAGATAAAGAAATGAAAAAATAAAAATCAGCAAAGTAAAGAGATATAACACATTTACAAAAATAAAATTGAACTTTTCTCGTATTAGAGAGATCTAAATCAATCCTTATTGATCCTTAAAGTTTTATGTACTGTATACTAGTATTTGAGTGTGATCCGCATGAAGGTGCTGAAAGTTATATATCGGACAAATCAGTGCAAGACAAAACGACGTAGAACAAAATTTTATGGTATTGAACAATTTTTTGTCTAATATATGTTTGGTGGATAAAAACTATTTTGGTATTTTAGACATCTTGAATTTGTGATAAAAGTTATATTATGATTTAGTAAGATATAAGAATTTTAGTTGTTGCCATTTTCCATACCCAGCCAAATTTGTCCAACCACTCCAACAATCTTAAAATGATACACAATACAACTTGGGTTATCGTCCTTCTTTTTTAGCGGAGTCAACCTAAGAGTAAGGTTACTAAACCCCTCACTTTAGACCTCCCCGCAAAACATAATTCATTAGATTTTATAAACAAAAAGATCACATATACATATTAAAAAAGCTTGATATATTATTATATTAACATTTGTTATAGGACATAACTATGAATAAAATTTAAGAAAATGCTAACCTGTTTCCTAAAAAGAGGAGCACACTTCTAAGTCCCAAGCCAATACCGCTAGGCCAATTCAAGTGAGTCACCCTAAAATTTATTAGGTCGGCACTGTTTTTAATTAGCATATCAATTAATAGCTATGGCCAGTAGTTAGTTGAATAAGATTTTGATTAGTGTTCAATTGAATAGTGAAGACGCCTCTATCTCACTTATTGAACTTCACGGGGTCATCATCACCAATTTTTCCGTCGTATTAAAGTGCGTTAGTTAATTAACACATGCATGTCACAATTATTGACTGTGCAAAGCTGCATTTACGTGAGTTAGTTTTTTTTGTCAAAGCTAGTCGGTATCTAATGCATGTGCATCTTTAAGGCTGAATTAACGTGACAAAGTGGGTTCCCAAATTTCGAATGTGATACTTATATTTATGAACATCTTGAATTTTGTGAAAAAAAAATCTTCCTTTATTTTTTTTTTACGATAAACATTCAATTAGATATTTCATTCATAACAGTAATCAACAGTTATGCATAGCAACATTATCTAAAAAACCAATACATATAATAGTTTTGAATTATTTTTAACTAAAGTATAGACTTATGTTATATTTTTCTTGATTATGTGTTGAGAAATTACTTCTACACTTCCTCAAAAAGTATATTTAATGGTTAACAAGTCTTATTCAACTGATAAAAATGTCAAAATTGATATGTTATATGCGGTGATTGGGGTTGAAACCCCAGCCCAGATCATGAGTAAATAGAAAATTGAAAACGTACATAGCAGTTCCAGCTGAAATACTTGGAATAATTCTACCACTTCTACCAACTTATCTATGTTGTATGTCAAAATTGATATGGTAACGTAACTTCAATGATTATTGCCATTTTCTATCTATCTAAAAAATAAAAGTATATTTAACAGCAATTATATGGTGGCCGCTAATTCAATTAATAAATTAAAGATTTTTAAGTGATTGAACTTCATCAAAAGAAAAACCGTTCTAAAAAACATGATTTTGATTCTTCGATGTAATAATTTTTTGTCCAATATTACTTAACTATTAGGATCTTGTTCCCTTAAAAAGGAGGATTTACACCCAAAAAGAAAATTTGCAACTGATAAACGATGGCCATTAATATCACTTAGCTTTCACAAATAAAAAACGAGGTCCATTAGTAAAGTCTTTGATATCAAAACAAATACTATCACTTTCCCACTCTAACTCTATTGCAAGTTGCATTTCACAATTTTTTGTCAACTCACAGCTGGTCCTGAAATTTCATCATATACCCTAGCCAATCTATTAATTTCGCATATCCTGGTCAAATTATTAAGAGAACAATGTCATCATCGTAACATCATTAAAATTATTTTGTGCATTATTTATTACAAAATAATAATAATATATTTATACTCTTGTTCCTCCATTATCTTCAACAAGTTGGTCATAGTTTTCTCTCTATGTTCTCTCTATCAACGACTTTAGACGCCTTTTAGCTTCTGATTTAGTAACCTCTGATGTTAGGTTTATTCGGAGACAAGCCAACGAAGTCGCTCATAGCTTTGCTAGAGTTTCCATATTATATTAGGATTCCATCTTGTATCTCTACTATTATTATGAATGAAATGCAATAAGTTTCTTCTTGTAAAAAAAAAAAAACTTAATAATTTAATTTTTCAATATTACAAAAATTTAAAAGTATTTATGTGTTTTAAGAGAGAGAAAATGAGTGTACATAGAATATTTATACTAGAAAGCTAGAGTACATTAGTTATAATGAAGATGCTGTACTATATTTCTAGCTAATCATCCTGAGCTTAATTGCTTGTGATGCAAGTTATGTCATTCATGAGATTCATTATCCAATACTATCCAAATAATTTCAAAAAATAAAATAAAATTAATTTCAATAACTTTTTTAAAGTTTGCCAAATCTACAATTATTTTGAGTCATTTCATTCATTTTAATTTTGCCAATTCTACAAGTTTATGTTTGGTTCTACTTTTAGAGGGACCAAAGTTGATTTTGGATGTGTACAATTGATTATGATATGTTTGGTTGCTTCATTTTTCTACCCTTCATTATTTTGTAGTTGTAACAAATTGGTTTTAAGTTTTTTTTTACCACTTAGGTCCTAATTAATTGTAACAAGTTGGATTTTAAGTTTTTTTTCGTATCAATTAGATTATTTAAGTTATTTAACATTAACAATTTGAGAGATTTTAGATCTAAAACATGTAAGTTATTCGGTGTTTAATAGTTGTTAAATAACTTAAAACCTAAGTGGTATGAAAAATACTTAAAAAGGACTAACTTGTTATGATTAATAACTTAAATGACGTAAGTGGTATCAAAAATACTTATAAGAACTAACTTTTTACGGTTAAATAACTTAAATGACGTAAGTGGTATGAAAAATAATTAAAAGAACTAACTTGTTAAGATTATATAACGTAAATGACGTAAGTTGTATGAAAAACACTTAAAAACCAACTTGTTATGATTAAAAACCTTAAATGATCTCTGATGTAATTTAACTTTTTCATATTCCGTCAATGTTAAGTTTTAAGGTTTTTATGACAATTTGAAAAGTGCATCACATGCATTGTCGGCAATTTACTAAACTAATTGAACCATGTAATCTATTGAGTACCTTTGAATGCAATATAATTACTGAGTTTTATTTGGTCTGAATTATTATTAACCATAGCTTATGTGACTTAACCTAATATTAACTATTCCATTTATAATAGTTGTAGACATATTCTATTACCGTCTTTTGACAGGAGTATTGACGCAAAATCAAATGTTTAATGGTTATAGACTCACCTAAAAAATTATAGGGGATTGTGACCAGAGAAGCGAGTAAACAATTGTAGGCTCTGGACTGAATTACCAAACACTGAAAGAGAAGAAAATCAAACATGACCTAACCGTTCTTTAATCTAATTTAATAGTAATAAATAGAAATTTCACACCGTTATAAATACAAACTTTATAAATTTTGCTAGTTTGTTGGTTAATTCAAGTTGTTAAGTGATATAATCAAGCTTATTTGATTAATCACATTAGAGATTTTAGTTTGTTATGGATTTGTTACAAAATTTCTAGAATCTAGCTTATAGTTGTTAGGGTTGTTACGTTACTTGTACTTCAAGTAACCTAACATATGCTTGTATATAAGCTAATTCTCTTGTATAATTTTAATATCAATAAACATACAATTCATTACTTATATTCATATCATCCATTACTTCTTCTCATTCTCTCTAATTCAACAAAATCTGAAAACCTTAGAAACCCTAGCTTGAGATTCAAGCTTTTGCCGCGCTATCAAATTGGCATCAGGAGCCTTTGGTTTTGTTCTAAGGGGATAATAGAGATCATCAATCACGCAATTTCAAGGTAGAAACTCTGAAGGAAGAACCATGAATGGTAGCAACAGTTTCAACACTCATCTTCCAATTCTTGAAGCACGAAATTGGGAAAGATGGAGTGCAGTGATGAAGTACTTGTTTGGAGCACAAGATTTGTTGGAAATAGTGCAGAATGCAGCTGAATTTCAAAAGAATGCACACAAATATCTGAAGAAGAAAGATTGCAAGGCTTTGTTTATAATTCAACAGAGTCTTGATGAAGGAAATTTTGAAAGAATCTCAAAATCAGTTAGTTTAAAGGAAGCATGGGATATTCTTTCAAAGTATCATGAAGGTTATGATAAGATGAAGTTGATTAAGCTTCAATCACTGAGAAGGAAGTTTGAATTGATGCAGATGGAGGAAGAATAGAAAATTGTTGAGTACATCTCCAAACTCATAAGTGTTGTGAATCAAATGAAGGCTTGTGGAGAAACAATAACTGATCAACAAATTGTTGAGAAAATCATTAGAACGCTATCATCAAGATTTGATTTTATAGTGGTTGCAATTCAAGAATCTAAACATGTGAACACCTTGAAGATTGAGGAGTTGAAAAGTTCACTAGAAGCTCATGAATTGATGGTTTCTGAGAGAAGAAGTGAAAGATCGACTCAACAAGCCCTGCAAGTTCAAACTAGCAAGAAGGAAGATTATGATAGGAAGAACTTCAAGAAAGGGAAGAATAACAATAAGGGAGGAAACTGGTCTAAAGGCAAGAACAAAGGTTATGATAAAAGTGAATCTTCAAAGGAAGGAAATTCTCATCAAAACAAGAAGAAAGGTTTTGATAAGAAGAAGATTCAATGCTTCAAATGTGAGAAGTTTGGACACTTTGCTTCAGAATGTTGGTCTAGTAAAGGAAAGGAAGCAAAGAATGATGAATAACAAGCTAAAATTTCTCAAGATGATTCAAACTCTGATCTATTACTATTAATGGTTACAACAACTAGTACTCAGAGCTGCAATTCAGAAAGTTGGTTCTTAGATACTGGTTGTTCTAATCACATGACTGAAAATAAGGTTTCGTTAAGGGAAGTTTATCCTGGAAGAAACACAAAGGTGAAGCTTCTTGATCATAGAACCTTAACTGCAAAAGGAATGGGAAAGATATCTATTGAAGGAAAGAATGGAAAGATAGCTATAAATGAAGATGTTCTCTATGTCCCTGGTATGCAGTGGAATCTACTTAGTGTTGGTCAACTCATTCGAAAAGGTTATTCAGTGATTATGAAGGATAACTCCTTGAAGTTGTTTGATAAAACTCAAAGGTTAATTTTGAAAACCCCTCTTGCAAAGAATATGACATTTCAGAATAACATAAAAACTGTGGAACTGAACTGCTTATCTGCTATAATAAAAGATGAAGATAGCTGGTTATGGCACTATAGGTTTGGTCATCTCAATTTTAGAGGTCTTAATCAATTAGTTGATAAAGAAATGATACTTGGTGTACCTAAAATTGAGATACCTAGAATAGTATGTGATACTTGCTTGATAGGAAAGCAACCTAGAAATGCATTCAGTTCTAGTACAACACATGGATCAAAGGAGTTGATGAATGTTGTGTGTTCAGATGTGTGTGGTCCTTTAAAGGTTCCTTCATTAGGGGGTAACAAGTATTTCATCAGTTTTCTGGATGATTTTAGCAGGAAAATCTGGTTATATCTGATTAAGGCTAAGAGTGAAGCATTTGATATGTTTCAAAAGTTCAAAATCTTAGTAGAAAAACAAAGTGGAAAATCTATTAAGATTTTAAGAACTGATGGAGGTGGTGGGTATACTTCAAAGGTGATTGAGAAGTTTTGTGAAGACAATGTCATTGTGCATGAAGTAACTGCTCCATATACTCCACAACATAATGGTTTGGCTGAAAGAAGAAATAGAAGCATGTTTGACATGACCATAAGTATTCTCAAGATGAAGAAGATGCTTAATAAATTTTTGGGAGAAGTTGTAAGAACTGCAACATATATCTTAAACAGATGTCCCACTAAGAAACTTGATCAAATTCGTGAAGAGATTTGGTTAGGAAGCAAGCAGACTGATAAACACTTATGAGTTTTTGGTTCCTTATGTTATAAGCATATCCCTGATGCAAAGAGAAGAAAGCTGGGGGACAAGAGTGAGCCTATGATACTGGTTGGATATCATGAAACAGATGCATATAGGTTATATCATCCTTAAATCATTCAATAGTGACTAGTATAGATGTAAATCTGTGAAAATGAAGCTTGGGATTGGGACAAGAAAGAGAAGAGTTCTAATCTTACAGTTCCCATAATAATTGAAGAAGATAAGCAAGTAGAAATAGATACTGAAGTTCAAGAAGAAGCACATGTTGAAGAGAATCAAGCAACTAGAACTTCAGGTAGACAAAGATTTGTTTCCACAAGGCTAGCTGGACATGAAATTACTCCTGATAATCAAGTTAATGAAGAAAGGGAATTTGTACACTTTGTATTATTAGCAAACTCAGAACCAATCAACTATGAAATAACTATGAATGAAGAAGTGTGGAAGAATGCTATGATTGAAGAACTGAATGCAATCAATAGAAACAATACTTTGAAGCTGATTAAGTTACCTACTAGCAAGAAAACCATTGATGTAAAATGGATTTTCAAATTGGAACTGAAGCCAAATGGTGAAGTAGCTAAACACAAAGCTAGATTAGTGGCAAGGGGATTCATGCAGAAGGCTGGTGTGGATTTCTTTGAAGTATATGCTCTATTAGCAAGGCTAGAGACTGTGAGATTAATAGTTGCTATATCTTGTGGAAGTAACTGGCCCATGTATCATCTAGATGTGAAATTTGCTTTAAAGATCAAAGGGAAGCATGATATGGTGTATAAATTACACAAAGCACTCTATGGATTGAAACATGCACCAAGAGCCTGGAACAAGAGAATTGATAGCTTTCTTGTGCAGCAAAATTTTGTAAAATGCAAGTCTGAATATGGTGTTTATGTGAAGAAAGGAATTGAAGGTAGTTAATTACTTATCTGCTTATATGTTGATGACCTGATAATAAACGATAGTGATGTGAATGAGATATAAGCATTCAAATGCCAAATGATGAATGAGTTTGAAATGACATACTTAGGATATCTGACATATTTTCTGGGCATGGAATTCACTGAAGTTACACAAGGATTGATGATGCATCAAATGAAGTATGCATCTGATATATTGAAGAGGTTCAATATGATGAGTTGTAATCCCTCATCATCACCAGCTGAGACAAATGTGAAATTGGTGATGAATGATGAAGAAGAACTAGTGGATCCTACATTGTTCAAATAAATTGTGGGATCACTAAGGTATCTATGCAATAGTAGACATGATAATGCATATGCAGTTGATATAATCAGTAGGTTCATAAGTGAACCAAGAGCATCTCATCTGCTAGCAGCCAAAAGAGTGATGAGATACATCAAAGGAACACCAGTGTTTGGCATTCTATTTCCTAAGTTTCTGGATGAAAACTTAGGAAATAGAATGCCTTATGCTGATGCAGATTGGTGTGGGGATAAGCATGATAGCTTATTCTGACAATGTTTAGTTTTAAGGTTTTTATGACAAATTTGAAAAGTGCACCACATGGATTGTCGGCAATTTACTAAACTAATTGAACCATGTAATTTGTTGAGTACCTTTGAATGAAATATAATTATTGAGTTTTATTTGGTCTTGAATTATTATTAACCATAGCTTATGTGACTTAACCTAATATTAACTATTCAATTTAACTCCAAAGGCTTGGTCTAGTGGTAAAAAGACAGGTCTTGAATCCGAGAGAATCCGGGTTCGAGCCCCGCTAATGCCTTTGGAGGGAGGTAAATGTAATTACCTTTGTAAGTGCTCTTTAAGCCCGAAGGTCTTCCC
>Ga0209282_1002364_pt1 | contig 10848 bp, 3 predicted proteins | sample Mtrugardesep15_FD_187529 | JGI IMG/M metagenome (GOLD analysis project Ga0209282, IMG submission 187529) | Root nodule microbial communities of legume samples collected from California, USA - M. trunc garden sep15 (SPAdes) (version 2) | ecosystem: Host-associated > Plants > Roots > Nodule...
GTTGCAGATTGATATTCTTGCTCTTCTAAGCATAATAATACGATCATAATTTTGTTCCACCATGTCTAGTTTGTGGAAATCAACTGGTACTACTTAATCTGCTGAATTGCAAGCCCTCAAATAGGTTTAAAAGATTTTTATGATTTTTTTTTTTAATAGACTTGATTTACTTGACAAAAACTAATTTCCTTCAATTCGCTTCCTACAAAGAAGTATAGAATGTGTGTAAATATGTTAAAATTTGACACCAAATATGAATGGATTGAGACTCATCCGGCTTAGAAGTTTTTACTTTGGTGAACGTTATTTTATTCTCTTCATATTGTGTTATCGTACTGATTATACTAATCTTGCGCTCATCTTTGTCATTGATGACCAACGCAAAAGGAACAAATATTGTATAAAAATTAGAAGCTAATATAATTGGAAAATAATTGTAGTATACAAATAAGATACCTATCGTTTGACATTAAATATTACCAAGAAAAATAAATAAACTACTTCAAATGTATGTTTTTTATTGGTTAAGAAGATTGATAGAGGCACATTTATATATAATTGAATAGCGTTTTGTCCAGAGTGGTAGAGAAAATGAATAAGAATGTGTGTCTCAGACGTTGGTTTTGTTTTGTTGTGGATGAGATGATAATGGATTTATTTAAGTTTAACTAAAGATGTTTAACCAAAGATTATGACTTTAAATTTATTCATGGAAATGCAGCATTGTTAAATCTCTTGATAAATAGATTTGTCATTAATTACGGTCTTATCCAACTTAAAATATTACTATATGCAATTATTACGGTCTTACCCAACTTGAAATATTAGTCTATGCAATTATGCAAGGAGAATATTTTATTTATATCAACAAAGACTTTGGTATTGTTGTAGATTTTGTGCATATAACTATATATGCATTATTTAAAGACAATTTCTACTATAAACTCAAAAATTCGAGAGTAGCGGTACACAGTCTTTCGATTAATAGTTAGTTGAGTTGTTTTTTGAAGAAAAAAAAATTATTTGGTTTCATACGTGTAGCTCAAATGATAGCTACCATAAACATTATTTACAAGAATCGAGGTTCGAACCTCTGATTATTTCTTCATATTTAAAATATATAAATAGCCACAAATTACTTAATAGAAAAATCATAGTTTTTGAACGAATTTTAAGTGTTAAAAGACTTGGACAACTATTTACAAATATATAAAAGAAATTACTGTTGACAATATCACAAAAGAAAAAGGAAATAGAAAGGCCTTGAATAAAACAAGATGTAGGATGGAAGTGTAGAACACTATTAATTTTTTGGCTAATTAAGTAAATGGTCCCATAGATATTCATAATATTCTTTTTTGAAATAAGATATTCATAATTTTTTCTAGCCCTTACAAAATAAAATCATATTTTTTAGTCTTTGTGATATTTTTCTTTAGCATTTTAAGGGTAAAAATGTTGACAGAAATTTTTTATAGGACCTAAAAGTCTTGATAGAACATTTTAAAAAGACTAAAAATACTGACGGAAAATTTCACAGGAATTAAAAAGTGCGATTTTATTTTACATGAACTAAAAATGAAATTATATAGGTATCACTTACCTAATTAACCCTTAAAAAAAATTATACATAGGAAACCAAAAATATATATATTGCATGGTTGTGATGCTTGGGGTCAACTATGTGGGATAACAAAATGCAATTTATTTGGTAAGACTCTTCATCCATATTCAAAAGGTGTGGTTCAAGTGATGAAAGAATTACATAGAAAACACTATTGATCCCCTCAATAAAATGAAGCAAAGAAGTATAATTTCCAATTTAATAACATTTTTTGCATCATCACCTATTTGAGGAACATGAAGTTGTTTCAAACCGCCGTAAATTGTGTTCATCAAAGAATATTGTTCATACAAGAAATCAATACAGTACTGCGAATTAAACTATCCAGATACTTTAATTCCATACATGAGCACGTAGATTTGCATATTAATCCACGTTTTATACGCTTTGAGAAAAATGTGGGAAACATCTTCATGGATCAATTCATAATAAACAACAAAAAAGCGTTAAAAGAATGAAACTATGTGTTGTACTAACCAGACACGTCTTTCTTTAGCTGTTTGTCTTTATCTTAACTTTCCATTCTTCATTGTTTTGCTTTGCTTTTGTTCCGACAGAAACATAACTTATGACGGAAAAAGGTAGTTCGTCTTTTGTCCTTTTTCCGTGGAAATAGCGTCTGATTTACATTATTTTCATAAATCTAAACGCTCTGTGATGATCCTTAATTATTATTTTGTAATTCTTATAGCAAACTTGCTAAAGATTTTTTGTTTTATGTTCATACCGACAACATGCATATGATTATTTATTTATTAAAATGCCACACATGTGAATTATCATCAATTAATATACCATGTTACTTGAGTTGGATATTGAGTCCTCGTTTGGAATCAGAGAAGATCTCAATATTCAGAGGCAAATAAGATATAAATGCGAAAATTAAACCTACGTTTTTATATGGGTTTATCTAATCTAACATGATCCACTAAAAGGTTTGCTTTTGTTGTCAAACATCAGTACTTGCTAACAAACTCTTATGACACTTGATAATAAATTTAAATTGAAAATTTTATTTTAAGATTTGTATATTTAACACATTAAAACATTAAAAAATATTTTTTTTATATGAAAGTTATCAATTGTTTTCACTTTGAAATCTTTAACAAAAGCTCTTAAACACTTATTAGCAAGACCCAAACATTATCATTAATCTTATAGTTAATTAGCTAATGACGTAATGCATGATACAATTTTTCAATACAAGATTTAAAACGTTATCACATGTCAGGATGGAGCCATGTTAATTTGCACATCCTTATCAATTACTAATACTATATCATGTAATTCAAGAGAGAACGAGAAAAAGAACACCAATGTGATTAAACTAACATACACTTACAAATATTGGATTGGCCTTAGCAGAATTAAACTCGAATCCTATAAAACCAAGGTTTTGGTTCGAGTTAACATAGTTGGAATGGACATCCCGTCAAAAGTGATATGTCAGGTTTTTCAATAGACATTAATCATTTTCAATAGAAACTTTGCACTAATATTATGCCAAAAAGAATAATAATTCAAGGCAAAGGACAAGCCAAGTACCCCAAATTAAATTTAATATTCTTTTAATTAATCAATATATGATTTTGTGGCGTTCACATTCACCTGGGTGTGGGGACTAGTACTTTGTACTTAGTAGTACTTGGTAGTATTAGCCAGTCCTAAAGGTGCTACTAATCAGTAGTTACCTCTCTCTCTCTTGCTTCATTTCACACATTGGCTACAAAGATATTACACGGCTAAGCTATTGTACTATATGGTCAACAAATTAAGCTCACCCCACACACACCCTTTACGGCTAAGTTAAATTTTCCCTTCATCTCTATAAATACATATATCAAATTAAATGTCCACCACATCAAACTCTCATAAACACACTTTGATCATATATTCAAATAAGAGTAAAATAATACTACATAACATCTAAGACTAAGAGAGTACACTCGAAGTATTTTCAAACTAATTAATTCTTCAGTGTAATCAAGAAAATGGGAAACTGTTGCAAGGCAGCATCTTCAATGGAGTTTGGTGGAGAAGACTGGGGATCTTTGAAGTCATCTACGAAGCCAAAGGCATGTCGTTCATCATCAAGTAAGGTGTTTGATGAAGCTCAGCTTGATCATCCTCAGAAAGAGAATGATCTATTAGAAAGGCTTAGAGCTTCTGGAGATGCAAGTGGGAAGGTAACATTAAAGATTTCAAAGTTCGAGCTGGCTGAATTATTGCGAGCTATACAGAATAGCAGTAATAATCAACAGCCACAAAAGCAGATGAAGACGACGAATGAATTAGGTTCTGCAGAACAAGTTCTTTATCGGTTGATAAAAGCGAGAGACCATGAAATTGCAAACAAGCATGATCACTGGAAACCGATGTTAGAGACTATTCCTGAATGTTGTTAATTACTGAACTGGTGCTAGCTAGCTGAAGGGTCGATTGAGCATTTCTTTTTTTCTCAACTTTTTCATATATTCATATATATATATATATGTAGAGGTTGGTTGTTTAGGTGATCGTGTGTATGATCTTTTTCGTTTGTAAAATTGATCGAGCTGCTGCTCCATTGATTCAGTACGTAGTTTTAGTTAAGAAATAAGAACCAAACCATATTGATGATCGAAAAAAAGAGACCATATCTAATAAGATGTTTCGTGTAGTACTCTACATCTATTCATGAATCACGACGAGAAATATTTATATTTATATCTTATAAATCATATCTTGTTGCATAGACAATGTTACTAAAAAAATATATATGGAGGACAACATTCGTTTTTTATTTTTTATTTTTTCAATTGCCACGTACATTCATTAGAGTGAAAGTGGTCGTGAAGAATATGCAAGATTGAGAGGTAAGCTAGTATTAAAAACTGATAGTGTTACTTCGTCTTAAATTCTCTGTCTGTTTAACAAGATTCATTTTTTAGTTTATAGCTTATTTCTTAAAAGTTTATTTGACTAAAATAGACTTTTTGATGATAGTGTTACTTTCTCATAAGCATATAACTTATTTTTATTATAGTGTTTTTTTACAAGTTAATTCAGATAGTTTATCGTTTATCATTATTTATTTCAATTTTACACATGTAATCTTAGTTAAAAAAAATAAATATTAATTAAATATATCATTTATATATCATTTCATATTTATAAACCAGTTTAATTGTTAATTTTATCAACAACTATAAATTCAATCCATTAGTTTATCTGTTATGAGCTATACGTTAACTTATCAGTTATTCAATATAAATTTATCAGCTATAATCTAGCTTTTGAGTTATATATGCTATTTTTTTTACCAATCAGAATTACATGAAAGTTGCCCCACGGTTGAACCAAAACCCATAAGCAAAGGAAAACAAGACGTGGTACATAAATAATCAAAAAAAATGAGTACATAAACAATCTATATATTGTTCTAAACATGCAAGAACAATCCTTAATTTTTCACAGTTTGGAAAAATTAAGCAGAGAAAAACCTCAACTTAATCCACCAAAAATGACAAGATAAACGTCACTTGTTACAAAATAGTTTTTCAACAATAAGACTTCAATATCAGGTAAGATTTTTTTATAATAATGATGTCATACCTTTGAAAAAAATGTCTATTTCCATTCTTATGTCATACTCACACATTAGTAGCTCGAATCAGTCTTGCTCTATTGATTGCAATAAGACCAATCTGTAACAAACTAAACTTTCTTCATATATCATCAAAATCATAGCAACAGGCTTAATTTAAAATAGGGGATAATGTTGCCTAGTCTCTGTCAAAACTTATGGCAGAATGTAATATCATCTCTTGACATTCGTAATTAACAAAATAAAAATAAAAGATATGCTCATTTTAATATATATTATCTATCTCAGGCAATAATTTTACGGCATACATTTATAAAGTCATGTCATTTCCATTGACTACAAAACTGGTTTATTTTGGACTATGGATTCTCTGCAATAAAATAAGTGCAGTCACTATAGTCGTCAAAATTGGAGTCAGAGATAAAGATCGGATCAGATTCCAAGTCTCCAAGTCCGTAATAAGGTTTAGATGGAAATTTTCCGATCTTCATCCAACGACTCTAAATTTTCAAGTGCCTGCTCTAATTTGGTTTTCAGAAGACAGTGTGTAACTATATCCGGTAAGATTTTACTCGCACCTAGTGTCATACTCGCACCTTAGAAAGGTCGAATCGATCTTAATCTATAACAAGCAACAAACAAGATCAAGCACTAACAAATTATACTTGTTAATATATCAAGAGCTGTGTAACAGGCATAAATTAATACATGCGGATAGTGATGCCTAGTCTCTGTCCAAACTTATGGCAGATTGTATTACCATCTAATCTATTGACATTAATATTTAACAAAGCCATGAATAGCATGCACATTTGTATTAGTATATATTTTATATCTCAGTCAATAATTCAAAGAGTATGTTTTTCCCCCAATGGCAAGTATTCTGACATCATGGTTAACTGGGTAAAGATGGATTACAGTCAGGGCCAACACAGATGAAAGCGACAACAATCGGATAACATAAACAATATCGAACAACGACAATAAATTTGCTTAGTGCCAATAAATATTGGTATCCTATGATAACTCAAAAGATATGTATCTCAAAACCTCACTGGCTGCACATATAATTCTGACATTCCTCCACATTGACTTTAGCTTTTTCTTGATTATAAAAAGGGAACTGAAAAGTTCAAGCAATAATAATTCAACATAATCAACCATCATATTCCTAATTGTATTTTTGTCAAAAAATATTCTTGATTGTAGCAGTAACTCCCTCTACATATAACCTATGAAAGGAGTTGAATCGATTATGGTTAGATTTCACCATGCAATGTGCAGAGAGATGTATATGCTGAATAATATAGTGTTTATCCTACCAATATTGAAAAGAAAACTCCTTTTATTCATTAACTGAAACAACAAAATGTAGAGCAAATTACAATGTTATTAAAAGAGAAAATTAAGAAGACCGGAAACTATAACTACTAATGTCAACTCAATTCTAATAACCATTCCAAAAAGAAAAAACTGAATTCCAATAACATGTCAAATCAAATGACTACTAGACTACCAACATTAAATTCGTTTTAGTGGAACTGGACTCGTATCCTTTAAGGAAAACCTCGTGTTCAAGACTTGTGGCTGGAAGGGGAGACCTCACTAAAGGTGAACAACCAGGCCTTTCGGCGGAGATTAGTCATTTGCAAAGTAGGTGTATACTTTACTTGTTTATTTTGGACATGGATTGGCTACAATAAAATAAGTGCAGTCACTATAGTCTGTAAAATTGGAGCCAACAGATAAAGTTCGGATCAGATTCCAACTTCGTAATGAGGTTGAAATGTAAATTGTCGGATCCTCATCCAACAACTCCAATTTGTTGCAATGAAAATTATAAAGAGCCTGCTCCAATTTGGTTTTCAGAAGGCCCCGCATCAACTAAAGATTCAGTAGGATGATTGAAATCCACCTTATTAGCATCACCAAGAGAGCTACAGTTTTGAGGATCACTCTTGTCCATGAAGTTGCATCCTTCAGATGAAAGCTTGTTGCCATAAGGATCGGACTGACCAACCTGTTCAGATTGCATGGATTCAGTTTGTCTAGTCTCAACTACTTGATGTGGTACCATTTCAAGAATATTAGCAATGCCAGTACTTGGTTTTCCATTTGAGTTTGGGGTATTATAAACACTGCTCAAAGTATCAATAGAAACAAGAGTATTCTTTGCATCTTCTTGTACATTAGTTTCTGGTAAGTTCTGCTTCTCCACAAAGTTTTCAGCAGGTTTACTAATCTGTTCAGATGGCATAGATTCAGGTTCAGCAGATACAGTAACCAAGTTGAGTTCAATGTTTGAATTATTTGGATCATCATGAACCAACTCATTCAGCTGATTCACAGAAGGAAATACTTGTTCATTTCCGAGCTTCTTATCAGTGTTTTCAATTGTTGGAAACAGGTTCATGGTTTCAGATGCAGGCCTCGACTCTTTTCCTGCACCAGATTCTTCTACCTGTGTGGAAGCATCGAGTTCATGCACTTTATCACTTTGTTCAACAGTTTTGTCACAGTCCATCTCTGCATTGAAACAGGAAGACTGATTCATATACTCAGCCTCTGATATCCCTGGTGGAACTGGGATACTGGAGTGAACCTCTGTCGGTAGCACGTTCTCTCCAGGCAAAGGCACCGGTATCTGTGGCTTGATTGATTGTAATGGGGGAAGAGAACCATGTACCTCATTGGTTTGAGAGTTTGGCTTTGGAATTGCAAACATCTGCTTGATCATTTCACTGAAATGGGGGACCACGTCATTTTCTTTGGTATCTGCCATAACTTGGACCGTATTGGTTTGAGAGTTTGGCATTGAAATTGGAAACTCGTTCCTGTTGATAACTTGGTTGACATGGGGAGCCACATCATTTTCTGCAGTAATTGGCATAACTTGAACCTCATGGGTTTGAGTATGAGAGTTTGGCTTTGGAATTTCAAACATCTGCTTGATCATTTGGCTGACATGCGGAACCACGTCATTTTTTTCAGTATCTGGCATAACTTGTACCTCATTTGTTTGAGAGTTTGGCGTTGGAATCAGAAACTCTTTCCTGTTGATCATTTGGACATGGGGAGCCACATCATTTTCCGCAGTAACTGGCATGACTTGTCCTGGAAGAAACACGACGCCTCTCAGAAAAGAATCAGAATCTGTTGCCTTAACATTAACAAGGTATCCATCATTGAAAGCTGCTTCAATGACACCGGTGACCGTCTTCCCTAACATACCACTATCGAAATTATTAGTTGTTCCGACGGTTTGATTGAAGTTCAATACATTCTCAGGTTTTTGCACTCCATGAACTACATTATCTTCTTTTCGTGGCCGGCCACGTTTTCTTTTCATTGGAACACTTGATTGAACGCCCAATCCTTGATTCTGTTGGTTCATTTTTCAGAAGATACCGGAAGGTCTCAAACAAATATCTCTCTGAAAAAAATTACAACTAGAAATCATGGCATTTGTTTAAACAAAAAAAGAAAGTATAATTAAGCATACATTGATCATTGTGAGTAATAAAGAAGAGAGATGTAAATTCTCTTGATATTTGAGAGGCCGAGGACTCGCTCATTTGTGAGTCCTCGATCTCACAAATGAGTAGCCACTCCACTCTCATTCTAGAGAATATTTTTAATATGGTAATGATTAATAAGAATTTTGATAATAGAAGAAAATTCTATGGAAATCAATATAGCCTCATGTCAATAAAAAGAGTAAAAAAATGCTACCAAATCATATGGTATAGCAATAGCATATATTTCCCATATCATATCTCTTAGCAAAATAATACAAAATGTTTCGCAGAAAGATTTGACATGTTTTATAGATTCAAACAATAGAAAACGGTATATTAACAAGCACTAGTTTAAGAACATAAAAAGGAAAATTGCATATGGAATGGTTTTGTTAATGTTACGTAAACGTAAATAAACGAAAACTCACAAATGGAATGCTGAAATTCAAAGACGTTGATGAAGACGAAATGTAGCGGTTGTGTTATGGTGAATAAATCTAACACGATCGATTTTGTTGTTGCTTCCGTTACTATTTAAGCGAAACTCATGAAAACATTATTATGTTACATTCAATTCAATAAAATAAAAATATACTATGTTAGACATTTTATTCAAAACAAAATAAATTAATGCAATTGGGCATTACTAGAATGAATTAGTATCTCCAACTCCAAACTCTAATATAATATATACTGGGAAAAAGAATAGGCAAAATACGTCCTCTCCTCACATATACTATCTTATTGTAGGGTCCCTTTGTTTTCTTTTTTACTACAAAAAACAATGTTCCATTATTCAAATGGTTAGAAATTACTTCCCCTATTCCAAATTATAAGAAAAAAAATTATTTTCTTTGTCTTAAATTATAAACAAAAAAGATCAACTTTTATCATATTTAATTATATTGTTTCAAAAAATTATCTTTTCCAAAAGAAAATTAAATGTAAAGTGCATTCAATTTGCTCTCTCTTTTATTTTCTCAATAATCAATAACCAATAAAAATTATTTTTACATCTTCCTATAAAACTTATTTCAAGGATAACACAAAAAACTACTCCCTCCGTCCCTATATAACCACCTATTTGACTTTATTTTTGTCCCTAAATGTAAACCTCTTTTCAAATTACTAGATGCATTTATTATTATTTTTTTCTAAACATACCCTTAAAATTTAAAAAGTCAAATTTAATACACATACAAACAAAGGACAATTTGGTAATATTAACACACAAAACATACACATTAATTACACTGACAACTTTTCTTAAGAAATGTGAAAAATGCAAAGGGGGTTTACATTAAGGGACGGAGGGAGTATGTTGCAAACTATTATACTTTAGTTTTCTTAATAAGTGTGATTTTTTTTTTCTTTATAATATGGGACGGAGGAAGTACATGGATAACAATACAAATCTTAAAGTCGTTAAAACTGAAAAATAATGAATCTTTAAACAAACTCACAACTTTCAAATTTATAACAAAAGACCGGCTTCAAATAATGAATCTTAGATTACACATATTTACGAATATATAACGTTGAAGATGTCAAAGTTATTGATTAAATTTATAATAGACAACAATCGAAAGAATTTTGTTAATCAAAGTATCAAACCAAATAAATATTGCAACAAGACGTGAAAAATCAAACAACAAACTGATCCGTCGAACAAAACAATATTGTCACACTTAGAAATTAAATCTTTAATTTTTTAGCATAGCCTAATCTTTGATTAAATCTTTCCACCATTTTTCTCCAAAACCCACCTATCAGGCATAGAATTTTTTTTTTTATGCCCTATTTTTTGTAAAAAAATACAAAAATACCCTACTTTTTTGAAAAATTGCAAAAATACCCTACTTTTAGGTACCACGCAATTTGCAGATGCGAGATACCCAAAAATTTTAGGTACCACGCAACTTCCAGTAGCGAGGTACCTTAAAATTTTTGGAGGTATTATACCTCGCTACTCCAAGTAGCGATGTACCATGAAATTTTTTTTTGAGGTTTATTACATCGCTACTCCAAGTAGCGATGTAGTATGTTTTATTTTTTTTTAAACACGCACCTTGGAGTTGCTTTGTATTTTTGTGAATTATTTTTTTTTAATTTTTAAATAC
>Ga0209282_1002365_pt1 | contig 10847 bp, 8 predicted proteins | sample Mtrugardesep15_FD_187529 | JGI IMG/M metagenome (GOLD analysis project Ga0209282, IMG submission 187529) | Root nodule microbial communities of legume samples collected from California, USA - M. trunc garden sep15 (SPAdes) (version 2) | ecosystem: Host-associated > Plants > Roots > Nodule...
TTTTTTTTTTTTTAAATTAAGTATATTGAATAAAAAGTTGACGTATGGAGCCACATTATATCAAGTTTGAACAATGCAGTTTTATTGGTCATTATATCAAGAAAAATGGTGACTCAACGCTCTTTCACATTTACGTATTTATCAGTGTTTTATGTCAAACACAAATTGAACATTTGTGCTCTTTTAAACCAGAATAAATATTTTGTGCTCTTTTAAACCAGAATAAATATTCAATTTAGTTTGGTTGTGGCCCAATTCAATTATAACAAAATATGATATCTAAATTAATCTTTAAACATTTTTTTATATAGGGGATAAATTAGTATATCTCACGATTTTATTATGATAATAGTGGAATTAATTTAAGTATTATTTTTTATTACGGGTTATAAATTGAACCGTTAATGAATTGTGAGAGATCAAATTCAATTTTTATTCTTTAAACAAATAAAGGTTTAACTACTCTATAGTTCATTCATCTAGTCAGAAAGTTTAAAAAAAAAAAAAACTAATTTAATTTTTAAATGAAATTGGCTTGCAAAAATATCATCATAACTTAAGTGATCTTAACTAGGTTAGGAAAAAAAGATGATTGAGTTCCTAAACAAGTCAATAGATTATATTATATTTCTAAATTAAAAAAATTAAAAATCATCATGAAATCTTTAAACTTGACTTCCTCCCCGGCCTCTCTCTAAAACCCTAACACCACCATGCGTCTCTTCCTCCAATTCCAAGCTCCTTTCTTCACGATGTAGACTTGGTGTATGGTGGTTTGAAGAGGTCCTTCCTTCGCACCATCTTTTCACCCATTTGGGATTACTTTACTCTTATCTTCCGACAATCTCCATTGCTTAACCACAATTTCTTCTTCCATAGTCGTCATTCACATGGGGTGTGTTAGTTCCATATTTCATTTTCAGGGTGGTGTTGTGGGTGTGCGATTTTCGGGGTGGCTGGTTGTGATTTGTTCACATTCTAATTTGGTGTACATGTTCACCGTTTTTTGTTTTCTCCACCGCGTCAGTGGATTTGGAGTTGGTTCAAACGGTTGTGGTGTCTCCTCTGTCACTGGTGTGGTTCCACCGTGCATATTTGTTGTTCATTTTCGGCTTATCCGCGTCAATCTTTCGATCCAGTGAGTGTTCATGGATCTGTTTCCATGTTAGCGCCCGGGTTCATTCCCTATTATCTATATTTGGGCTCATGATGGTTCAGACACCATTTTTTATTTTTATTTTTTTGCAATTTGGTTTTGCGCACGTACACGGGTTCGCTGGTTTGTACATATGGTGTCTGGTTGTTTGCTCCATATTTGTACTTACTCATCTGGTTGTGGGTTCTTTACCGCTTTGGATTGATCTTTGTATCACCCTTTTGAGTTGCTTTGGTTTTTTGATTTAAGTGAGACTAAGTCCGATTCTTTTTAGTTTTACTATTCAGAGTGTCGTATATGAGTCACCATCTACACCTCATTTACTTAAATAAAATCATGAGATCTCTAAACTTATATAAATAATTTAAGGTTAGATCATGAACTATATGATTCAGTTAAAAATGTTTAAATATTGACGGGCTTAAATATAAATTGTTTATAACGACTTATAGATTTGAATATAATTTTTTAGTTCAAATATTTAATTATCATTTTATGGATAAATTTAGAAATTTAATTATTAATTTTTATTAAAAATTGTCAAATAATAATTATGTATAAACCAAAAACAAACACGTATTACTACTATTAATTTAGTGCATTTCGTGGTGGCAAATGGTTTCTGTTGGAATTCATTTATGGTGTTTGCGTTACCTGTCCTAAAGTATAAAGTTAGTTGGTGGTTCAGAAGTAGTTAAGTTAGCTACATAAGCCAACTCTATCACTTCTACGCTTCATTAAATAGTTAGAAAACTAGTCTTGTCTGGTTTATAAAATGGGAAATGCTAACAACCTCTTTTAAGATATTTAAATTTATTTATAACATTTCATTAATAATAAGATGTTGAATACAAACCAGACGAGGACCAATGTTGTGCATCCTAAACTTATATAAATTTCACCTACTATTTTATTTCTATTTTGTACCATCTCAATATTTAATTTTGCACACTACTTGATCAAAAGGTTTAATTTTACATATAGATTTCACCCCTTAAGTTATTTAATTTACATCATAAGTTGACCATAATATTTTTAACTATTGTACAATTCCCAAAGGATTTTTCCCATTTCTACATTTAATAATCATTTGATTAATTTCTTCCTTTTTTCTACCATCACATTACATAATGCGTTGAAAAATATGTATTAGAGAGTGTTTTGCTAACACTTTTCTTTGGCGTGATATAAATATGTAATTGTGTTTTATAAAAATTAGACCATCTTACATAATCCAAATCATAAATATAAAAGACAGTCATTCGTATTTAAAAAAATTACAAATCAACCGACAATAAATTGATCTAAATGGTAAAAAATTTATGCAAAACAGCGGTCAGGAGTTCGACCTCCGATTCTAACGTATAGAAGAACCACCTCTTATACTCTATAAGTTTTTCGAAGAAGATTAGTCACTCCTAAATAACGATAGAAACTTTGTACCGATAAGATGGTAAATAAAAATATTACAAAACAACAAAATTGAATATTTAAAAATGAAAAAACAAAAGCTAGCATTTCTATATATTCACATTATCATCACACAAAAAAGATATGGATTTGGTGGCCTAGTCTCCTGCAATAGAAAAGCCTTCAGAATTTGGAGATCTGACCAAGATAGAAGAAATAGCACCACTATGTTTTAGAAGAAACGCAATAAATGAAATCCATGCTGCTGCACCAAGGAAGACTAAAAATCCAAACAATAGTCCCTTCACTTCAGAGAGGAAGAAATCTAATAACATATACCCATAAAGCATTATTACAAGCACCACCACTGTCCATGCCACCCTCTGCACCACAAAATTTATAAAGTTAATTATAGTCATATACTTAAATTTTTGTCTAAAATTATTTAATTACCTTTGATTTTTAAACACCAAAGTATAAGAATTTCAAATAAAAACTAACTATTTATAAGATGAATAACTTACCTCTACTATAGGCCCTATTCTGAATGTCCCCATGACCTCTTCTTTAGACACCAAAGTAAGAAGAGGAATAAGTGCAAAAGGAATTTGTATTGCTTGAAGCACATTAAGCCATTCATTCAAAGTATCCAATGAACCTTCTGAAGTATTAAAAACAATTGCTACAATCATAGTTGGAACAATAGCACAACTTCTAGTGATCAATGCCCTCAACCATTTTTTTATATTCAATTTCAGAAAACCTTCAGTTATAAATTGTCCAGCATAGGTACCAGTAATTGTGCTACTTTGACCAGCTGCTAATAAACCAATACCCCAAATATAAAGAATTGGAAAAAATCCTCCACCATATTTTTCTTCAAGATATTGTCCTGCATTTACTAATCCTATGTCTTTGGCTTGTTCAGTATCATAGAATACTCTAGCAAAAACGGTTATCACAAATAGATTTATTACTAAGGTGATTAAAAGTGCAATTGAGGACTCAATTGAATAGTAATTTAGAGCCTCTTGAACTTGGCCTTTGTTGCGGATGTCAATGTCTCTTGATTGTACTAATGCTGAATGGAGAAATACATTGTGTGGGGTTATCACACATCCTACAATTTCCACTGCTTGACGAAGTGTCTTTGAGCTAACTCTTGGGATCAAAAGACCTACAAGGAAGTATTAAATATGTTAAATAGATGTACCTCTATTGGAAATAATGTAGCACTGTCACTTTAGATTGGAGACGTGTTCAGTGTCTAATATGTGTCAGTATCTGACACCAACACGATAACAACACATGTTTTAATGAAAATTATTATTGGTATCGTGTCTGTGTGCGCGCGCTTCATCGAAAATAAGTTTATAAAAATGAAGGTGCTCAAACTACATATAGTGTGATAAATTTGTACCCATAATAAGTTCTTCTTCACTTGGCTTTGTATCAAAGAACATCCATGCAAAGGAAAGGCCCATAGTTCCAATGAAAATAGCAAAAACACCTTCCAACTTCCTAACTCCATAATTCTCCAAAAATAGAAAGAAGAAACTGTTCAACAAAAAGACAAGAAGTACAAGATTAAACTTAGGCAAGCAATATCATTCATTCATTTTCACCATCCTTTCATTTATTTTTTTGGTACAATTTTCACCATCCTTATTATTAAGGTTTAAATGCATTTTTGTTAGTCTATTTTAACTGAAACAAACATATTTAGCTTACCAATCAAAGGCTGTGATAATAACACCAGCCCAAATGGGAAGAAGTCCATGGCTAAGAATCTTAAGAGCAATAGCACTACCAATAACCTCTTGAATATCAGCAGCAATCAAAGCCAACTCAGCTAAGAACCACAAAAGTAGCCTAGCCCAATTGGAATATTCCTCCCTACAAAGCTCTGCCAAGTGCCGCCCCGTGGCAACACCGAGCCTCGCCGATAGAAGTTGTATCAAGAGTCCCATAATGGTGGACCACATTAAAAGCCAAAGCAACGAGTACCCTGCAATCGCACCGGCTTGCAAGTCTCCTTCTAAGTTTCCTGGATCCAAAAAGGCCACGCTCATTAGAAGCCCTGGCCCCGTGAAGAGCCAGAGCTTCTTCCATGAAAACGGTGGTACAACCGTTGACCCGGTGGTATTGCCATTTGACTCTAAGTCAAAAATACGAACCTTGTCTTTCGCCGCATACACGTAGTCCTCTTTGTTTCCATCATCCAACGATGTTGACAAAGAGGACGACAGTGTGGACAAGGGTATTGTCTCGCATTCTTCGGATTGTAGCAGCCGGTTTTGTTCTCCTTCTAATTCAACGAAACCTTTTTCATGATGCTGTTGTGATTGAGTGTCCATGTTTCATGTGATTGGAAGATCATTGGTTGTTGCAATGTTGTTTGGGTTATTGATTCTGTTCTTTTATCTTGTTTAGATTTCTTTTACATGAGAAAAGATCATGGAGAAAATTTAGTGAAATTGTTATGGCTGCGCAAGGGATTTATGGTATCAAGATTTGAGGGGTGTAGATGATCAAGGGAATGATGCATGTAGACCTCATATTGTATTTGTGGTTTTTTCAAGGATGCCTATATTTATAAACAAATAATGCTATATTTTGGATATTGTAAAATCAGCCAATTTTGGTGTAAGAGGATTTAGATTGATGCACTTTTTACCTTCCAGCAAATTTAAGGGGAAACAATAGGTGATACGTTTGTATAATTTTAACCAATGTAATCCTCTATGTCTCATATGTTATGTGTCTCTGTCTCTATGTGCAAATTAAATTATCAGAACTCCAATCGTCAAAACCTTGTTCTTCTTCATATGTTCTGAATTTTCTATTAAGGCAAAAATGCATGCTTGCAAATTTTGCTTTACTTTGCTCTCCCATTTTTTTTCCCAGAAATTATCTAGTTAAATTCGTTTGTTTTTAATTTTTAAACCACTTGATGAAGCTCCCAATTGAATACTTTTATTACTCATATAATTTGTGTGTGTTTGTGAGTGTGAGAGAGAGAATAACACTCCCCTTCTCATACAAGATGTTTGAAGTAGACACTTCATTCTTATGTTAAAACGTGTACTTCTTTTTCTTTATAAATATGTATTAGACTTCGCTCTATTTTATTTATTTTTTGGGTACATACTTTGCTCTATTCTAATATAATCAAATTTGAAATTATGATTTAAAACGTTTACTACCATTAAAAGATTCATTTCGGTTAAAATGGATTAAATTAGAATACATGTTTACTTTTTACAAATTATAATACATATTTACTTTTTACATATCTCTTAGAGAAGAAAGATATAGATTAGAATTTAATTAGCATGCACAGTGAGTGTAAAATTTATTTTACACATGCATCCAATGATAAGTTGTTACGTTAATTAATGAATATGAAAAGTGTAAAATATTCATTTATTGATGTAGTAACACATCATTGGATGCATGTGTAAAATATTTTTGGATGTATGTGTGTTACTTTACACTGTTAGTGTATAGTAATTAAACTCAACATAATATTAAATACACACTATAATTCATTAGTTTTATATACCCTGCTCCTCTTAATGTTGTCTTGTATTTTTCAAATCCCATTAGATAAAAGGTAGCTTTATCCAATTTGATAGTGTAATGTAATCACTTACTGTTGACAGCATGTGAAGATTTAAGACAGAATACATATCAGTCAAGTAGTCACTCTTTGCTCTAATTTGATGGAGACCCTACTGATCTAAGGAAATTTTTTGGTCCATTGGCTAGAAAGCATCAAAATTGGAACTTGGTTTCCACTTGCAGATGTGAAAAGTGACTAAATTGTTCTGAATAACCAATTTGCAGAAACTATGTATTCCTCATCAGCAACTATTGAAATGTGAAAGTTTCAATGAAAATATTAATAGGACCAAGGCAGATAGATGGTGCAATAAGATATATAAATTACATAAGCAAATACTACCACCGTTGCCAAATTAATATGTAGAACTTACTTGTGCAAGGGTAAGTAAGGAACTGCTAAAAATGATTTCAACTTTGCCCACGTTTATGTGAGGTTTTGGCTTTGGCCTTCGTTTACAGCCATCACATTCCTATTTCCAAGTAGCTTTCTGGTTCCGGTGGCATTCGCTGCAGCTTTGTGACTCACAAGGAAGCTGCAAGATGAAGGTGTCTATGGTTGTTTAAGGTTGCAGGGGTCATGCATCACCAGCTCTCTCCGCTGGTGCACCACAGAGCACAATCCCTTTTGACAACAAACTACCGTGATACCCCCTTCCTCATCACCAATGGTGATGATGATACATCAGCAAAACAGACTCATGTAAAAAAGTGAGAGAATATGCAATGAAATGGAAATATATGCAATGAGAGCAAATACATAATAACATCTCAGTATGCTTCTTTAATCAAGCACATGAAAGTGAAACTGATCTCTCATAGTGAGAGATATGAGCCGATCTCTCACCATACGCAGGGCCTTAAACTCATCTGTCCCTCTTGAAACATCAAAAGAAAGCATAACATTCTACAAATCAAAGAACAGTTCTGCAAACCCTTGCAGGATAGCTCTGATGATAAAATTCCATATTCTAGATCTAACAAGGGAACGCCACGATTATGATGTCATATTTTAGTTCTTTCTAATTCTTTCCAAGTCCTAGTAACATAACCAATTAAACCAGCTTCTGTATTCCGAACCCTGTTTTAATACATTGCTCAATGCTAAAATTTCCACTGGCAATGCCGTACAATAAGCAGTAACACAAATTTTCATATCAGTGATCAACATAGCCTTATTATTACACTTAAATTACAGTGTCACTTCGTAATATAGTTTAGTGACTATTAGACTATTAATCACTACAAAATCTCAATACAATCGCTCAATTACAAGATCAGACCATCAAAACGCATGAGATAGGAAAAACAAATTTGGTTCTAAAGCCGCGCAAATCCAACATCAAGTGTTTGATTTCAAGAATTTTGCCTTGGAAATTTAAATGATATAATCAGACCACTCAGAGATAAAGGAAGTATGGTCCATGGACTCCCCAGGCACATCCTCAAGCTGAGATGGCTTCTCCTTACCACCAACCAATCTCGCTGGGTTGCCAACCGCAGTGGTCCGTGGCGGCACATCAATCAAAACAACAGACCCAGCACCAATCTTAGCGCCTTCCCCAATCTTAATATTACCCAGAATGGTAGCACCAGCACCAATGAGCACCCCATCTCCAATCTTGGGATGCCGATCCCCACCAACCTTTCCAGTCCCGCCCAATGTTACATGGTGCAGGATCGACACATTATTTCCAATCACCGCCGTCTCACCCACCACTACCCCTGTAGCGTGGTCAAACAAAACCCCTTTGCCAATCCTCGCTGCCGGGTGGATATCCACTGCAAATACATCAGCGACACGAGAATGTAGTGCTAGCGCTAACGGCTGCCGAGCCTGCCTCCACAACAGGTGTGCCACACGGTGCGCCTGCAATAATCACAAGCACACAGTCACGTACAATTCCATTAAAAAAAACACACACACAAGTTGGAATCGAAGAATAAGGGTTGGTCAAGAAACAGAAAACCCCTAAAATTGAAAAATTAGAGTTAAAAAAACAGAACCACAAAATTGAATAATTAGGGTATAAAAAACAGAAAAACCTGAAATTTAAAATCAGGGTATGTTAAAAAAAATTGAAAACACTAAATTTGAAGAATCAGGATTTAGACTAGGAAAACCCTAAAAGTTAAGAATTGTGATTTTTCTAAAAATGAAAACCAACAAACCTTCAATTCATTCTCTAAACTATCATCATCTCCCATATTTTTAGTTTGTCTCTGAACTATAAGAAAAATATAGTAAACAGGGCTGTTTGGATTGGCTTATTTGAGCTTATCTATTGGCATAAGCACTTGTAAGAATTAACTTATGAAAATAGCCCATGACATTTGCATAACATGTTTTCAGCTTATTTCCATAAGCTCTATAGGATAGTTTATGAAAACAGCATATAGCTTATACAAAAACACTTTGAATTTATTTTACCATTTGTTATAAAATAGCTTATAAATAAGCCCTTATTTATAATCACTTAAGCACTTCTATGACTGAACTTATTAAAACAGCTTATAAGATTTTCATAAGCTGTTTTCAGCTTATTTCCATAAGCTCTGTCTAATAGTTTATGAAAACAGCTCATAGCTTATACTAAAACAGTTTGATTTTATTTTATCATTTATGCAAAAAAACAGCTTATACATAAGCGCTTACATTATAAGCATTTATACTGTAAGCTGCAAAATAAATTGTTTATCCAAGCAGTGCCATAGTCTCAATTCATCAAATTAGTCCTTCAATTACTTTCAAAATATGAATTTGAACGTTTATTAAAACAAAAACCCCAAAATTGAATAATTAGGGTTTGCTAAGCACAAAAAAAAAAAAACTAAAATTGAAGAATGAAATGAACCTGACAAGCAAGAAATCCCTTGTAATTAAGCAAACAGTGAGAGTAAGAGATACAAGCAGGATCACGTTCACGAGCAGCACGAAGATCAGCAACAGCAGCAGAACTCAGCGACGGATCAGTCGCAAAAGCGTTAAGAAAAAGGTCATAAAGAAGCGTCGAAAGAAGCGTCGAAGAACAAAGCTTGTTACCAAGATGAAACGAAAGTGAACGTTCAAGAGAAGAGTGAGAGAGAATCGTTGAGTAAAGGTAGCTTGCTAGTGCTGGTTCCGATTCCGCGTCACGGCGGGCTTCGGCTTTGATTTGTGACCATAACCAGCCTTCGTCGGAGGCACCAACGACGGCGGAGTTGGTGGTAGTTGCCGCCTTTGGTGGGGTGGTGTAGTGAAGTTCGCCGGTAGGCATTGATCGGCGGATTGTGGTGGTTTGTTGTGGGGGTGAGAAATTGGAATGGTGGGGTGAGAAAGTGAGTGTGATAGTGATGAGGTTATCATATGGTTTGAATTTTGCATGTAAATAATTGCATGAAATTTGCAACATTTGTGGGTATATTATTGTGTGTGTGCTATTATTGTGGAAAAGGAAAAGTTATATGGAATGGTATAGGATGTTTGGTTTGAGAATTTTGTATATATGATATGAATATGATGTTGTTAAAAAGAAAAGAATTTTGGATGATAATGTACATGGATGGATGGCTATTATATGCTCTACAAAAGAAGAATATTTGCTTAGCTCAATTGACAATTCTCATACTAGTTTGAATAGTGAATAATGGATAGCACTTGATTGACATAGAATTAATAATATTGTCAATTATAATGTCACGATTTTTATGAAAGAAAGAAAAAAAATCACTTGTAACATTTTGGTTGACCAATGTCACCAATTTTATGTTACTCTAGTACTGCCCTGAATAATAAATATGTTTTGGTAAAGTTGAAAGGTGAGTACCAATATTTAGTTGCTTGCATGAAATTAGACACATACAAGGACAGATGCATTCAAGGGCTATGTGTGGCTAAAACCACATGCACTTTCTCTATTATTTTTTTATAACAAATAAAACAAATGTATAGTGTTCAATTCTATGTTATGCAATTGTGTTGAGCTTGCTCATATGTAAGCGTTTCAAAACATGAAGCATGTGATATCTAGTTGGGAATAATAAAACTAAGTATTTTGGTTACGAAATCTAAAACCTTATGTTCTTTAGTAGTAATGTATAAGTGAGATTAAATACATATTCATATGATTTTTTCTTAAAATATGTTCGGATTCTCAAAAAAGTTAAGTCGTTAATATTTGTTTTTAAATGTCAAGTGTTAAACGTGTTTTTTCAGCTACGAAAGTTGTGAAGAGTAAGGTATGTAACAAAATGAGTGATCAGTGATTAAACGACCGTTTTGTAACTTATATATAAAGAGATGTTATTTTAACAATTAGCAATAATGTTATTTTAGTTCATTTTCAACAGATAGATAAGAGACAGTTTTCATTATGATGTATTGTATCAAACAATGTTCTTATTTTTAATAGTTTGTATTATTGTTTCTTTAAAATTTTAGTCTCACATGTACTAAATGTCTAGCTCCGCCCATGGACACATACTAATAATATTTTGAGTTTTACTAATATTAAGTTTTGCAGATAGAAAAAATATTGTTGATTGTACCAAAAAAATATATTGTTGAAGATGAAGTTATAATTTCAAGGGGTTACCAAATTTCTCGACAAAAATTAGTTATTTATAAAATTGATGAATATTTACACTTTAATACGATAAAATAGAAAGAAAAAAAAAA
>Ga0209282_1002366_pt1 | contig 10846 bp, 4 predicted proteins | sample Mtrugardesep15_FD_187529 | JGI IMG/M metagenome (GOLD analysis project Ga0209282, IMG submission 187529) | Root nodule microbial communities of legume samples collected from California, USA - M. trunc garden sep15 (SPAdes) (version 2) | ecosystem: Host-associated > Plants > Roots > Nodule...
AATATTTTTTGTAATTTGATAAATTATTATCGAAGTTGTTTTTAAGATGAAATGTGACACTCCTTTGAGAAGTACTCTGATTTTATATGATTATTTAATGAAATTTTAAGACAGGAAATTGGGGTGTTACAATGCCAAAATATAGTAAAAATGCAGGGACTAATGACATATTTAAGCCATATAAAAAATAGATACAATTTAATTGATAAATCAAAATAATATTTTTATTTCAAAACAAACATAGCTCAATTATAAGAATTTTGATTTGACCTACTATAATATATATTTTTAATTATTTCAAGAAAATAGTATTTTTTGTTTTGTTTTGCATTTGACCATTTGAATTTGTGAATATTTACCTTTTTATTAAAGAATGAAATTTAGTATTAGTATATGTGCATTAACCTGAATAATAATATATATCAAATTGCATTGAATCCTTTTTTTTAATAGCATTGAACCTTTTCTTTAACTATTTATTGGCGTTTGGTGATATATTCTTGCGTTTTTATGCAAGTTCAACGTGATTTTAATGAAGGTGGTACTCCTAACTTAACTGCAAATGCGGATTGTTGCCGTAATTTTGGCCTAAGGTAAAATTTTCACCGCCAAAGCAAACACATGATCTTCATTCAAACTAGATTGCCCCGTGTAACGCACGGGTTGAATAGACTGTAATATACTCCCTCTTGTCCTTGTTATAACATACAATTTACTTTTTTGGTTCATTGTGTAAGTGATGTATCTAGCCTATATTTACAATAAGATACATTAATTATTCTATGAATATAAAAAGTCAACTTTTTCTTATAATAAGGACCGGAAGTATAAAACTAAAGTATAAGAGATGAAATAATTGGTATCATGTGGTAAAAATTAATAAATAAGGATTATCATTTAATGATGCAAATTTAGAGGCAAAATTTTAGGATGCAAATTTACAACCAAAATTTTAGGATTGAGTTGTTACAAACTTAAAGGATTATTGGAGAAAAAAAATTAAGTTAAGTTACTACAGACTTAACAAAATTAATAAATAAGGAAATTTCTAAGTTTCTTAATACATTATTGAAAGTAGTTTCTTAGTACTTGAGCTAACCAAAATTTGATTTTATCACGCAACATATACTTGCACTACATTACTATATTATTAACCATGGTATTTAATCTCAAATTATTTATTTTGACATAATATTTTTTTCTTCAAATAGCACCGTGACTAGAATTTACCTTTAAAATGAATAAATGAGAAATATGAAATTCAAATTTCGACCCATACATAAAAATAAAATAAAAAACTGCCCACATGGACCATTTTCAAACAATACTTGTACAAATGTATTTAAATTCATCACGAACATAAAATCCTTTATGCATTCATCTAATCAAATTTGACCATGTAAAATATTTATAAACATATTTTGAAAATTAATTTAACAAATGTCGTCATTATTCAGTCAAACAAATAGTGTCATCATAATGTAATTCTTCTCTCAAAAAAAATCATAATGTAATTCTTTTACACATTTAGTACTTAACAATAACAACAACAAATATACAAAGCAAAGGAAGTAAAAAGTTAAACAAATATATAAAGCAAAAAAACCTTTAACATTAACAAAATTTAAATTTTTAAGGTTGATCCAACTTTGATAATTCAACAATGTTAAATTTTTTTAAAACGAATTTAATGTCTGAAGTTGAACGTAAATAAATTATGAAACTTGCGCACATAAATATATAAGTTCAAATTCCAATTACGATTTCGGTCAATATTTTTACTAATTGAGCTTAAACTTGCGCGCAATTTTCACACAAACTTTTATAAAATCAAAATGTAGATTTTCACTTAAACTTTTTCATTTTATATAAATTTTCACCTCGAGTTTCTCTCTCTCTCTCTAAAACTATACAACATATATATATGTACATGTGAATGTAAATGTGTACATGATGACATGACATAACACACACAAACACGCAGTCTCACATGACACCAAATCTCATCTTCATCTCAATCGACCACACCACCCTTCTCTCTTTCTCTCTCTAAATCTCTCTTCCAATTCTCGATCTGTGATTCATTCTTCTTCTTCTAGATTTCATCAATTCCGATTCAAATCAATTCAAATTCAATCTGGAATGAAACCATTTTTGCATCAAAATTGAATTGCAAAATGCCAGGATTACCCCAATTCAGTAATGGATTTTGGTCTAAGAATCGTGATGATGTTGTTGGATACAATCAGCTTCACAAAGTATAAATACTCGATCCAATTTTTGTTTCAAAATTGTTTTTTTATTAGTTTGTAGATTTATTTATTTGATTTTATTATCTGGGTTGGTGTTAGATCGTTATTTTGTATTGGTCTTTGTGTTGCTAATGATTGGTTCTTGTTGAATTTTGGATCTAGCAGTGGTAGAAAATTCATTGATTGATTGATTGATTATTCTTTTATTTGAATGCAATAATCTTTGATTGTTTGATAATTGGTTGTTAAGTTTACTTTCTTGTGTTCAAATCAGTGGCTGATTATGCTATATAAAAGTAATTTGATGTTAATTACCATTGAGTATTAATAAAAATTACCATTGAGTATGAATGGTAATTACTAATGTTTACCATTGTTATTTTTTCAATTGAAAAGCATTGTCTAGTTTTTTGTTTTTAAACTCGGTATCCGGCAGATGACTGACTAATTCGGGGACCAATCCCAATGGCCACTAGAGGGGGCCTGTTTAATGACGGGGCATAGCTCTGTATGGACTGACATTGGCTAGTAAAATAACTAACAGACATTGGCCGGAGCAGAGGATTGTTTGATGATGTGCTGTGTTTGTTAGCATTTATTTATGTCGAGATGAATTTGCAATTTAACGGTTGTCTTTTTTGTGTGTATTGTGTTTTTTTTGTCATGTAGTTCTGGAGTGAGCTGTCGCCACAAGCTCGGCAGGAACTCTTGAGGATAGATAAGCAAATGCTTTTTGAGCAAGCGCGGAAAAATATGTACTGCTCTAGATGCAATGGTTTGCTTCTTGAAGGATTTTTGCAGATTGTTATGTATGGAAAATCTTTGCAGCCAGAAGGAGCAGGTGTTCAGTTTCCTTGTGGAAGACCCGGGGGTTTCAAAAATCAAAATAACGGTGGATCATCCACTTCCAATGCGGTCTGGAATGAAATTCAGGATCCATCAGTTCATCCTTGGGGAGGTTTGACGACAACGCGTGAGGGTTCATTGACACTTATGGACTGCTACTTGTATTCAAAGTCTCTAAAAGGACTGCAAATTGTAAGTGTGGCGCATTTGTATTGGGTTCTCGTGATGCAACCCTTTTCTTTTCCCTGTCTTGTTGCTTAACTTTTTATCGCACCAGGTATTTGATGGCGCACGTGCTAGGGAGCGGGAAAGGGAACTGCTTTATCCCGATGCCTGTGGTGGAGGAGGCCGTGGCTGGATAAGCCAAGGAATAGTGAGTTATGGCAGAGGGCATGGAACTAGGGAAACATGTGCCCTGCATACTGCCAGACTTTCATGTGATACTCTGGTGGATTTTTGGTCCGCATTAGGTGAGGAGACAAGACAATCTCTTCTAAGGATGAAGGAAGAAGATTTTATTGAGAGACTCATGTACAGGTGTGCTTTTAATTGCTTACTTGTAGTTGACCTTTTATTTGGTTTCATTGAATGCATTTTGGAAAAGGACGAAAACACATTTCACGCTGAATGCATGGTGATCGGCACATATGTCCTTTCTACAATGTTAAAATAATTGAACATCTATTTAACACAATAATGTCCACTCCTCTTGTGAGATACCTCGTGGACCAAGGTATTCATTTTGGTTATGTAAGCTAGCTTTCAGGCTTGAGCTAGGTCATGCTTATTATCAATTCGAATATGGTATTGGAGTCTTTCAATCCCACAATTCTAGACATCCAATCTTTAAGGGTGTGTTAAGATCTTACATTCGATAGGTTTATGGCCAGATTACTTTTATATAACATATCTTCAGCAAACCTTTGAGGTTAAGTTAGGTCTTAGGCCCAATCCATTCTCAATTGACAAGATTTGTCAAAACCCAACACAGCTTTAGTATGTGTAATTTATGTTATATATCTACTTTTTTCTTTTGAAACTTTTTCTTGTATAAGTTAAAAAATGATATTATAGCTCTACTTTGTTATTTTCTTTTGGCATGTCAGTACTTGTTTATTTAGTATTCTTGGCTAGCATTTTGTCTCTGTAGTTACTCGACCTTTTGGCAAATACACAAATATTAAGTGAGGTTTTATGTTCCTTGGCATTTTTTAAAATTTTCGACATTATGCTTGATTTCTAGCTTGTTCCACTTCCAAAGAGAACTTGTTGTCTACTGCTTTGAGGGTATTGATATAGAAGAATGGATTTCTTTGGTTCATAAGCAAATTCTTTTCTTGAACTTTATTGTCAAGCTATTTTGACTGAAATTTGCATTTAATTTCTAGCCTGGTATAGCTTATGTTGTTGAAACTAAATGATGTCATCCTTGAGGGTTGTGTATACATACTAAATTGTATGTTTTAGAAATTACTAAAAGTTTACCTTTTATATATCAGGTTTGATAGCAAGAGGTTTTGCAGAGATTGTAGAAGAAATGTTATTCGAGAATTCAAGGAATTAAAAGAACTGAAGCGCATGCGTAGAGAACCTCGTTGCACCAGTTGGTTTTGTGTTGCTGATACTGCATTTCAGTATGAGGTGTGACTTTCACATTTCTATGCTGTGAAATCTGTTGTGATCATTGAGAGAGTCTTTAGTAACATTGTATGAAATAGTTGGAACTAAATTAGATATTGTTCCTACCTCAATATATCTACTTTTTCAGGTATCTGATGACTCAATTCAAGCTGATTGGCGCCAAACATTTGCTGATACTGTGGGATTGTATCATCACTTTGAGTGGGCTGTGGGGACAAATGAAGGAAAATCAGACATTTTGGAATTTGAAAATGTTGGAACAAATGGATGTGTCCAAGTCAGTGGCCTAGATCTCGGTGGTTTGAGTGCATGCTTCATTACCCTCCGAGCTTGGAAATTAGATGGCCGCTGTACTGAATTTTGTGTTAAAGCTCATGCATTAAAGGGTCAAGAGTGCGTACATTGCAGGCTAATTGTAGGGGATGGTTATGTTACAATCACAAAAGGAGAAAGTATAAAAAGATTCTTTGAGCATGCTGAAGAGGCGGAAGAAGAAGAGGTACTTCAAGTTTCTCATTAAGGAAATTAGATTCCCTTCTAATGTCCAAAGTTCATGGAATTTTTAAATCATTTACGAGGAATGTTGTCTAAGTTTCATCAGTTAATTATACAATGCTTGCTTCTAGGATGATGATTTGATGGATAAAGATGGGAATGAGCTTGATGGAGAATGCACCCGTCCGCAAAAGCATGCGAAGAGCCCTGAACTTGCTCGAGAATTTCTTCTAGATGCTGCTACAGTTATATTCAAAGAGCAGGTATGCTTTGTTTTATTGCTATTTTATGCTTAATATTTTATTTTTCTATTCCACTTTCTATGAATATTTACATTATCTTTTGAATTTTTTGGTTTGACCATCAATGATTATCAAAGTTAAAGGATATATGGTAATCCTTACGAAACAGTATAAATGGTGTGGTGAGGGGTTAAAATGAATGCGACAAATGAGTGGAATTTTATATTGCTACGATTACGAGTATTATTCAATTTTGGCTTTAGGACCACATTAGGTGTGTTGAACTTCATATCAAACTCTAATTTATTTAACTTTATGATGAGAAAAAGATTAGTGCATCCACATGCTATACGCACACACACAAACACACACACATGGATTTCACTAATTCCTTGGTTTGAGATAAAGGCGAGGCGGCTATCCTCAATCCATTTGCATTAAATATCATTGTTAAACAAATTCTGACATATAACTTTATTTATACTTGAATCAAAAAGAAACTACTTTAGCATGACCAACAATAATTTATTTGGAGATAAAATCTGGTGAAGCCCCAGCATCATGATTTTAAACAAATTTTCCATTTGATTTGAAATAAAGGTGTAGATTAGTTAATGCCAATGAGAGAATACATGCTAGGCTCAAACATAATTTGTTGGATCTTGGGTTCAAGATCTGGAACCCAAAGCAAATATAATTTATGGCTGTTTAGTTTATTTTGCATTGGCCATGATTGTTGTGTGTGCAGACATCTTGTTCAAAAAGCTAACTATGTTGTTCTTTTCAGGTAGAGAAAGCTTTCAGAGAGGGAACAGCACGTCAAAATGCGCACAGCATATTCGTTTGTCTTGCTCTAAAACTGCTGGAGGAAAGAGTTCATGTAGCATGCAAAGAGATCATCACATTAGAAAAGCAGGTCTTAATTATTATTCTTTTATTAGGAACACACTTTAGTTATAAAACTAAGATCTTGCTTCCATCTGTCTTGTTATTATACTTCCTAAATGCTAAATATATGATATTTTTGCAGACCAAACTTCTTGAGGAAGAAGAAAAGGAAAAACGTGAAGAAGAAGAGCGCAAGGAGAGGAAAAGAGCAAAAGAAAGGGAGAAAAAGCTTAGAAGAAAGGAAAGACTAAAAGGAAAGGATAAAAATAAAGAAGGAAAGTTTTCTGAGTCAAATGATGTTCCTAGCTCCCCTGAAGCCGTAAAGGAAGAACTGTCTGCACCCGCTGATACAGAGCAAAATAACGCCCTTGCATGCAAGAATTCAGTTGTTGCAGCAGATGAGCCTAATTTATCAAATGGCGATTATCATGACATCCAAGATGAAGAGTTCTCAAGTGAGTGTAGTACTCTCAGAGCGCAAGATTGTGCTTATGATGACTATGATGGAGATATTGCATATGAACATGACAGGAATGGTACTAACAAAGTTGAACAACCAAAGTTTTATCGTCAAAGACTTAGATATAGGAAAGAGTTTCAAGTCGATATGTCTTCAAAGTGGTCTGACAGGTACCATAATGCAGTTGTTTCAGAAAATGGAGGAGGGATGGTAGGAAGATCTGAGCCAAGACACTATGGAGATAATTTTGGAACATCTTCCAGAGGAATCAGTGGATTGAATAGACAATCGAAAGTAAATGTTCCGAAAATCAATGGTCGAAATGTTGGTCATAATTGTAATGAGAAGTTCTATAGTTCCAACTACCGGATGAGTGAAAAATATGATTTCCATTCTTGCAGTTGTAGCCCAAACAGTAGAGTGACCAGAGGTAGTCGGGAGATGAAAGCCGTCGGTAAGTCTGAATCTGCAGTCGATACATCTAGGCAATTTTACCGTGGTAGTAAGTATAATCAGGTAGACATTCATGAGAGTAGTGGAAGACCCAAAAGCAGAGTCTTCTCAGGGAACTATCCAAGTAGGGATATGCTTCAATCAAAGAAAGTTTGGGAGCCTACAGAATCACTCAATAAATATGCTCGTAGTAATTCAGACTCTGATGTTACATTGAGGTCCACAGGTCAAGTATCTCAGTTTGATCCGGTCAGGTCGCCTGTTGATGAAGTTGATGATTCAGGTGAAATTGACAACGATGATAGTGATTTAAAGAGAAATGGAATGACCGAAGGCTGTCAGAATGATCTTGATGCAGAGGCTGAAGGATCTTGCAGCTCCACAGAAATTGGATCCGAGGAACCTGAAATTAGTGTGACGAGGCAATCTGCCATGAATAATTCTTCTGATCACAGTCAAGGTAGCATTTCTAGTTCTGATAACTGCTCGTCATGCCTAAGCGAGGGCGATAATAATACAACCTCTTCAAACCGTGAAAATACAGAATTCTCAAATTCAGATTCAGAAGATGCTAGCCAAAAATTCGAAGTAAGAGATAGTTCAACCTGCGTTGACAATGGCGTGTCTGACTGTTGTGATCCTGGGATCGAGAAAACTCATATTGCAAATGGTGAGGGTCTGTCAAGCAGGTCACTATCTGTTCCATCCTTGGATGTAGTAGAAAGTGAAGCGTTTGTGAATCCTGTGTTAGAAACTGCCCAAAATTTTGAAAAAGGTTTTTCTTCCCCCAATGTTTGTTCTCAACCTGAAAGCATGCTTCCTCCAATGCCAAACCGAAACATACAATTTCCTGTGTTTCAGACTCCTTCAGCAATGGGTTACTACCATCAAAATCCAGTTTCCTGGCCAACCGCTCCTGCAAATGGTTTGATGCCCTTTGTACACCCAAATAACTATTTATATGCTGGCCCTCTTGGATATAACTTAAATGAGGACCCGCGCTTCTGCTTGCAGTATGGTGCCTTACAACAACCAACACCTCAATTTAACCCTGCAGCTATTCCAGTTTATCATCCAGTTGCCAGAGGTAAGGGCTTAAATGGAGAAGAACTGAGTCAAATTTCTATGCCAGCATCCATGCAAGATCATTTCAATGAATCGATTGCAGAAAGGGTTGTTCCAGTTGCAGCTAGTCCCAGAAAAGCAGGACTGAATGGGGAAGACCGACTCAGTAATTCTGCCAAGTCACAAGAGAGTAACGGTGGTTTTTCCTTATTTCATTTTGGTGGGCCTGTAGCCTTTTCAAATGAACGCAAAACAGCTACTGCATCTTCAGACAATGTTGGAGATTTTAACTCAAAAAGTTTGCATGATCAAGTCGAAAAAGATCATGGTTGCAATAAGAAAGAGACTGCTTTCATAGAGGAGTACAACTTGTTTGCAGCAAGTAATACCTTAAGGTTTACAATTTTCTAAAAGAAGTGAAAAGTTATAAGGTGACTGTTGTGGAGTTCAGTCCCCATTCTTCATGTGGCACTAGAGGTTTGAGGTATCTTGTAATTTGATAAACAATAAGCTTCTTTCAGCAATTTTTTATTTTGATTCTATAGATTTATTAGTTGATTGTTACTCAATTTATCTCTTTGTTTTGCTGTAGAAAAAGATTGTGAGTGTATTTTGAAGGTTTTCTTTTTTCTGTGAGATTACAATTATAAGTCCAAGAGAGGCATTTGTTCGTGCCAATTTTTTTTTCTTTTCATTTTCATGTTACAAACCAAAGCTGTTTTCCTGTGGAAACTATATGGGAGATTTTGAATGAACATTATCAATGTGATTAAAGTGCAATGTTTGCTCGACTCTACTTATGTTTTTTTTTTCTCAACCTATGTGTGCTAATTTGACTCAAAATTACATTCTGTCAGTACTAATGTGAGTATCTCGCTTTAACCTTACAATATCGACCTAGAAGAGACACAATTCTAGTTTTTGCATTTTGTCTTGCAGAAATTGTAGGTTTCATATAGTGTCCACTCACCTTCCTTGAAGATAGGAAGGTGTATTGACATATGGTTCTGGAGGTACATCACCTTAATAATGACCCATTACGATCCTACTTTCTTCATATTGGATGAAGTGCGTGTTGGGGTTTGTCTGCAAACCACTCACCACACACGCTCAATCTGAAGTCATTACATATAGATTATACGGCAACCATGCACTGGGATGTGATAAAATGCCCCATCGCTGTTGTTGTTCCAAACGATTGGCAAACAACTCATTGAGGCACAATCCTATGAGTTGCATGCTTATAAAATAACAACCGTATCCCTTGTCTTGGTAGGGCAACAACATATATGAAATGATTCACCAAAAACATAACTTCACTTTGATTGAGAAGCACATTTGCATGGATGGAAAACAAAGCTTCACATTGATATAAATTCAAAATGTGAGGATTATGAATGTGCCAACTAATGCTTTTAAAGTTGTGTAAGCATGATAGAATTGGGACTTCTATATACTAATTAACCTAACCAGTTTTGTTGCACGTCACTTTCAAATGGTGTGGCTATGAGTACGAGGTTTTCGTGCACGTCACTTTCAAATGGTGTCACCATGAGTATGATTCCCTAGTAACATCATTTACACATTACAATGTATTTCCCGTAACAAAGAAAAGTACATTTTAGGCTGAACAAAGAAGATGATTTTGGACCCATAACAAAAGCAGATGACTATATTCAAACTTCAAATTAATTATTCTAAATAGCGTTTAATACGTTATTCGTCCTTGCAATTAGGGGTCGTTTAAAAATTGGTTTTTGTAATCGCTAATCCTGGTAATTTAGTCTTGCAATGTTTAATCAGTTAAAATTTCGTCCCTTGACCTACTTAATCACTGCCATGTCACTAATTTGATGACATGGCAATCACTGCCACACATGAAATTTCAATTTTACCCCTGGGTTTCCAATTCTTTCTTCCATCTTCTTTCCCCTTCTTAAGGTCAAAATTGGAATTTCATGTGTGGCATTGATTGCCACGTCATCAAATTAGTGACGTGACAGTCATTAACTGGGTCAAGGGACGAAATTTTAACTGATTAAACATTGCAAGGCTAAAAAGCAAGGATTAACGAATACATGGACCAATTTTTAAACGACCCCTAATTGCAAGGACGAATAACATATTAAAGCCTTCTAAATAACATTTTTCCACAATTGTGCACTTCTCTTACCACTCTACGTTTATTTCTCTCTCCTTCCCTCTCTTGTATTTTTCTGAAACCACTTGTGGGACATTGTGGTGGAAATATCACATGACATTTTCCAATCACAGCGTGACATGTGGCTTTTTTATTTTAAAATAAAACAAAAAAGTCTTGTGAAAGAGAGACAAGAAACAAAAAAAGCTATCTATCACATTGTCGTTGGGCAATGTCATGTGACATTCCCTCCACAATGTCACAAGTGGGATCCATCCTTTTCTTACAAGATGCGCACCAATTGTATAATGCAACAATGTGGGCAAAAAGTAATATATATATATATATATATATATATATATAT
>Ga0209282_1002367_pt1 | contig 10844 bp, 6 predicted proteins | sample Mtrugardesep15_FD_187529 | JGI IMG/M metagenome (GOLD analysis project Ga0209282, IMG submission 187529) | Root nodule microbial communities of legume samples collected from California, USA - M. trunc garden sep15 (SPAdes) (version 2) | ecosystem: Host-associated > Plants > Roots > Nodule...
TTAAGAAAATATGAGGGGTGATAAAAGCAACTCTCTATGTTTGCAGCTATTGTATATTAGGCCCATAGAGGTCCAACAAGTGAAAGAAAAATGTATAAATTAACATGAATCCTAATAAATTAGTAAATGTGTATGTGTATGACTCAACAATAATTAACAATCTAGAAAAATATTATTTAGGGAACAGATCACTAATATTAATTATCTCAATTTACATTCAGAAGAAATGTTAGCAAAAGAAACTAATATTCTAATACAAATATTTAATTATATCAAAAGATTGAATTATTTTTCAAAGGAAAGTGTTGCTTATTGATATTAACAATTACTGTGATATTTGTTATCCCAACCAAAAAAATTAAGCAAACTGTTTTAGTTATCCAAAATGTTGTTTTGGATTGTTTTGGTCCTCTTTAAGGAAGCCGTTTTAGTCACTATATGGCATAGCTTTAGAATATTTCCCATTTATATTCAGAAAAAATAAATGAAAAATAGTATGTCCCATTTTGGGAATCATTGGACACAGCACAAGCCGGCCCTGGCCACCATTTAACCTATCTTACACTTTCATTCACCCATACGAAGCTACCCTTATTATGTTTATACACATTCTTATTAAACCTCATTTATATACATCTGCAGAGGAAAATAATTTAATTTCATAGAAAGATCCATGGTGGAGCATCAATGCATTAGAGAAAGAGAGGTAATATTTATGTAATTTCATTTAAACTACTTTTAATTTCATGAAAATTTTATCCTTTAAATTTCAACATGGAATTTAAATTTGTGTATCATATATTTTATCCTTTAATTTTCTTTTTACGGAATTTCCATAAAAAAAATTTCTTTCTAATTTGATGATATAGTTCCTTCATACCTTTGCTTAATTTCTTCCTTTTATCTTATGCTGTATTTTTGAAAGTTTATTTATTTTTACTAGTTTTTTTTTTAATAAAAAGACTGGCTTCTATAAAGAAAAATAAAAAAATACTGGTTATAGCAACACACACAATCATGATATAATTTTCATAATTATGAAATATCCGTATTGAGCTATATGTTAATTAGTTTGATTACCATTTTTCAGGATAATTAGTTTGATTAATTTTTTTTAGAGGAATTAGTTTGATTAATTTTTTTGAGTAGTTTAATTAATTAATTATTCACTAAACGCACATATACATATGCATCTCGCAGATTTTTCTATCTGATTGATGACCAGTATATCACCTTCTAAGTGAATTCTTAGTTTCTCATTTTATTGTTTTTTTTTACTTCTGAATTAATTAACTAGAAATATGAATATGTCTTGTTGTTCCTAGTAGGTATAAATGATTTTAGGGGATCCCCTCTTTGACATAACAAATTTAGCCATTCTAAATGTTGAATATGTGTCATTATTATTTTGTAAATAAGTATTTTCACTTCATAGTTAATACAATAATTATGTGTTTTGCCTTGTAAAGTTGCAATTCAGAAGGAGGATATAGTTCATGGTTTTTGTTGGAAACGAAAGATAAAAATTCATTTTCAGACATGAATTGTTTCTTCAAGTAGAAATTTAAGGCAATTCCTATGATTGACTTGATGTATTTTCCATAAGTACTAGTATATTTGGTACCAAGTATAAATAACATAGAAATCCATGATATTTTTGTTTGGGACGAAATAGTTCTTCCCTTGGACCCTATCTCTTAGTAGTAAATTGTAATCACTAGAAACTAATATCTTTCAAATGGCTAAGAATACATTCCCAGTAAACATCATGCATCCAAGAACCACTTAAGATGACAATACTTAAGTGTGTACACACACATTACTCCAATTTTAAGTCATTTTCACAACAGTAGTAATACTTGAAAATTATAATTGTTTGCCTATCACTTATCATGATTTGATTCCTTAATTGTATTTATGAAGTGTATTTTAATCATACAATATGTTAGACATACAAGTAATCTTGAACTTAATAACATAAAAAAGGTTTACACTTAACATATAGTCTTACACATTATTAGAATTTGGGTGAGATATTACTCAACCCTACAAAACCAGTTTGTAAGGCGTTGATTGTTCTTGTTTTATCTCATCCAAAGTGAGACTTTTAACACGCATCCTTCACAATTACGATTGCACATATGGAGCATGACAAAAGTGGTGTGATAGTGGTAACCTAATAGCAAGTGGCCAACCAAATTTTAGATAGACTCAAATACCATCTTAGAATTTGAGTTAGACTTAACTAAATTATGTTTGTAAGTTGAGGATAGCTCTCACTTTATAAATTTACGTTGGGACTCTTAACACACATTGTTGAATGTAACTTCTCTTCATCATGCATCAATAAAAGGATGAACAGATTATGAAAGATGATTTTTGGTTGGTCTATGTCTCATGCATGAGGCACACGAGGAGTGTCAGACCAACGTCCAGTTTTGTACTAGGCACGTCGACGTACGCGCAAGGCGTGTGTCTCAGGTTTTATACCTCTATTTGAACTTTTAGGAACCTAAAAGGCTAAGTGTTGAGGTTCTTTGAGTGATATTCTTGGAATGGGAAACATATTGTAACACCTTGGCCGAGTGAAATTTGAGTCTTGTTTATGAGAAGTGATTGAAAAATAGGTAGAAATTAGGTTGTTCTTGGAGAGCTTGTTGAAGCTAATTTCTAGTAACCTCTTTTGTATCTTTTTGTAAGAAATTCATTGATAGTTGATTGAAGAGATCTCTCTCCCCCATGTGTATTTATCCCTCCACTCTCTTTATCTTGTTGTTCTTGCTATGATTATGGTTTTGGTTTTGGTTTACACTTGTTGCTAGATTATATCTAGATCTGTTGTTGTTGTTTGAGATTGTTTTGATCATTGGTTGCCGGTGATATTTGCTCCCACACATCTAAGTTTAATTCTGTAATTTGAGTTCTAATTCACAACAAACACATATAAAACATGATAAGAATGTCTTCATAGGGAAATTTTATAACGCACAAGTGAGACGGGTCTTGCATTATGCATAAGGTAGTTTTCACCATTGGATCAATAAATCTCATCATTAAATTAAATGAAGTATGATGTGATTTTTTTTTTACCCAATGATGAAAAATATACTTATTTTGCTTGTGCATAGCCTGTCTATATATAGTTATTTCTGATTGAGATCCTGCCAAAAAAAATAAAAATAAATACTTGTATGTTGTTTTTGTTGCAAAAACATACTTGTATGTTAAGGTATAGAATACTGTTGTGGATATGATAGAAAATAATGTAAACTTATATGTATCCTTTTTGAGCATCGATCCATTTCATATGAATATTTCTCCTAAATATAATTTTAAAAGGATTGTTAAATTGTTATCTGAAACCGACACAGCTCAAGATAAAATGAATCTCTGCAGAATGAAGAACAATATTCGAATCAATGGATAATTAATTGTCAAAGAGAACCATTTATTTCAAGAGAATCAAAGAGGAAAATATTGCAGCTAGCTAGAACTTAAAAGAAGCAAGCACATACTGTTCTATGCAATGCCCTAGCTGAATAGTTAATATTGTTGTAAAAATTGCAATAACAAGTGCATCATATTTTCTTTCTTGTGATTCAAATATTATTAGGTATTTCATCAGTGTGTGGATCAAAGAAGAAAACAAAGTGAAGCAAATAATGGTGTCCAAAAGAGAGAAGATTGATCTCTGTCCATGAATTTAAGTGGTAGATCAAAGTAGTGAGTTTGACACAATTAAAGCTTTATGAAGGTTTTTTTTGAAGAGGAAACTTTATGAAGGTTAGGATCAACAAATATTAATTAATCTGTTATTAACTAATGATGGACTTCGTAGCTTACACTTGTATTTCACATAAAAAACCTACCTGGATATTTTTTGAACAAGACCTACCTGGATCTTGTATTGCATATGTTTAAATTTCTCTTGATTTTGGTTTCATTGGTCATGGAACAAGAATTTGGATACCTAGCTAGATAGATTTTTCAATGGCATATTTTGGTTTCATATTTATGGAACAAAACTATATATATGTTGGCACATTGTATGTCCTAAATGTTATCTCTTTGTATTAATACTGTCTATTCCTATTAATTAGGTACTTGTAATGCTCTATGGTTCTATATCTAGTATACTCTTTGAACTCAAAGTATGAATAAATTTTGTTTCTTCTGAAAAATAATAATAAGAGAATGCAAAACCTAAACATTAATTACTGAATTAAAAATATCCAAAATCAAGAAGGAAAAAGGTCAAAAATGGAAAGAAAATTACTGAAATCAACAAGTTTTCTTAGAAGTAGCTGGTGCTTGTACTTTGATGATCTGACATGGTTAGAAGTTCCTCAAGATATTCAACTCCCAAGTCTTCTAACACCAAAACACTTGATCCTTCTGATTGATCTTGTTTCCCTGCTTTATTATTCTTTGTAGCTTTTGATAACATTTTTCTTTGTTCATAGTGTCTCTCCTTGAGTGCAAGTGCAGGTGAAGACCCTTTTCTGCAATCATATTGAATCTCTTGCAAAGATTCTTTGACCCTTTGAACAGAAAAATTGAGCACAGCATTATTACCTCTCATTGAAAATGCAGCTTGATCATAAGCTAAAGCAGCATCTTCAGCACTATCAAATGTTCCTAGCCAAACCCTCCTTCCACCTCTTGTTGTGTCTCTGATCTCTGCTGCATATTTTCCCCAAGGTCTTTTCCTCACACCTATATATGATGACTTTTGATTCATCTTATTATTATTCTCCAACACTTCTTTTGCTTCAGATGATGATGATGGCTTCAACATTAATTGTTTTGGCTCGTTTTCGGTAATTGTTGTCTGCGAACTCGATGAGAAATCAACCATATCAAAGGAAAGGAAGTCATGATTAATACCAAATGATTCAAAGGAAATTTCTGATGGGCTTTGCAGCATTTCCATATCTGGGTTGTGGAACAAAGAGGGACTCATCCTATAAGGCATGGTTTATGGTTTCTGTTAATGCTTCTTGCTGTCTTGCCCTTCTGGGTGTAATTTATATTTATATTTGCCTAAAAATAATGGTCAAACCCCACTACAGGTTGTATTCAATAATGGATTTGGATTATTCTAATGTAGCCAGAAAAATAATAATATTATTTATTAGTTAAGAGAATCTAGTTCTAATAAAACAAATAGTTTTTGCCCCAAAACAGTTAAAAGAATCTTGATCTAACAAGCTTATGTTATGGTTAATTAAGTAAATGGTATTTGTAAGAATTTTGTTCTTAATCCTTACGAAAAATTCGTACTGCTTAATCCTTGTGAAAATTTTCGTTAGCATTTTTAATCCCAAAAATTTTCTATCAACAATTCTAGTCTTTGTACAAAGATTTAAAAGTGTAATTTTTTTGTATGGACTAAAAAAAATTAGAATATTTATAAGGATGATTTGCTTAATTTATCCTAATGTTAAAGAATAAAATATTATTGAAGTTACTGTTATTGTTATTACTATATAATATATATGTATCTCCCTAGTATGTTATTTGTCATGAACACCTTTACCTTTTCATCTTCAATCCACCTTCTTCCATTAATTTACCTTTTTCTGGTTTCTCTACACATCAATTCCTTACTTCTCCCTTGCGTGTACTCTTTATTTTTTATTTTTTATTTTTATAATCTCCCAATATATATAACAAATTAGAAAGCAAGTTAATTACCCTAAAAAAAGAAAGCAAATTAATTAGAAACACTTAGTTCGCTATCTCAAATTTGAAGGTTGAAGATCAAGATATTGTCTTTCAACTTTTTCACCATGCATGTTTTTCGTTTTTATTTGTAACGAAGTGGAAATCTGAAACTCATACACAACTTTCAACCTAATAATATTAACATAGACCGTTAAACTATGCTACTTAGTTAAATCTGTCATGACTACTAATGAGTTACTCAATATACATAACGAGTTACTATGGAGCATGACCACATAGAAGCTTGATCTAATTACGTTGACAAAATTAGAATTTCGATCCAAACAAATGATCACATGTCCCTGCACCTGTGTGTGTCTCGTATGTAGTAACATATTTATTATTTTATTTAAAAAAATGAAAATTTCAATGGTTAGAAATGAGCAGCACATTCGTATGCAGAAATTCAACTAGGTATGGCAACCGGGCGTGTTTGGTTCCTGTTTTCACCACCGGGGTTTGAATTTAGGTTCTCATCTTCGTCTTTGATGAAAATCGAATTTTTCCACCTTGCATCCACTCCGTCATATATAAATGGTCAAACACCTTCAATGGTCTTTTAAGTTTCACGTTTACATATTAGTTTTAAGTCTTTCTAATTTTAAACTTGTCCGTCGTTCCCAACAATTTAGAGGCCCGGTTGTAATCTTGACAATTTTCGTTAAAACAAATTTTTTTTAAAAAAATCTAACACCACTTATAGCGATAAATAATTACATTGTAGTTAAATATATAAACATTGGTTCAAGCATAACTTTTATCCACAGACAAATAGATATTTACCTACGCAAAAGTGACATTTAGTGACAGATTTTGTCATAAGCAAAAGTGTTATTTTTTTTATCATATACCTCAACAATTATACCCTTATCTTTACAAATATTTGAGACCTAGCTCCATGAAAAATGTTCTTCTCTCATCAAGATTTGCTCACTCCCAACCAAACTTCCGAAAATACCTCCGGTGTGAGATAAGTCACGCATGTGGATAACACTGCATGAGTTAACGCACACTGCGTGAGTTAAGTCACACATGTGATAAACGCAACGTGACTTAACTCACGCGGAGATTAACACATGTGTGAGTTAAGTCACGTTGGGTTTGTGTTAAGTTCCAAAACAATAGAAATTTAACTTTCCCTTAATTTCTTCATTCCTTCATTCATTCATGCGTCCATTCATTCAATTGCATCCATTTTTTTAATCATTCATTCAAGCATTCATTACCTCATAATTAAAATACGCATAATAAAACCCAAAATTACGTTATATATCATAAAAACGCAAAAGAGCAAGTGTAAATTTATTACATCCATATCCGACAGAATGTCTTAAAAACACTACAAATATACAAAAGTCATAAGACAATACCCTACTCATGTGGACTACGATTCCTAGTCCTCCACCTCAAGAACGCGATACTATTGTTGAATGCTCTCCATAATGCCGACAACAACAGGATTTGAATACACATCAAGAACCCCCGCAGCGTTGTACACTATGGCTCTCCTGTTCTGGATGATCTGGAATGGGTTGGGAGGCTGTCTCGCCCACTGCTGCTCAATAATAACCTCCTCGTAGGGAGGGACAAGAGTTGTGTAGTCAGGATGGGCCGTAGGGGCGATCATAATAGGATGGGATACACAGTAGAACCATTTCACGTACCCCACTGAATGCTTCCACACCTCGTCTTCCGGGACCGGATCACCCCTCTCTTGCTGGCTAAGGACATGGACAACAAAATCCGTGAAGTCAACAACCACATCTGCTGACTCAAGAGGCCCAATCGTCGTAGGAGGCCTAGGAATGGTATGTACATAATCGTGCTTCCTCAAAACTCGCTCCGGCATGTGACGACACATCTTGTGTTTGTCGACCATGATCCATCCGGAGTTTCAGCATATGTCATGAAAAGGTGTCAGCTCTCGCTGAGACTCGTACAATCCAGATGACATTATGATGCTCCATCAAATCAATTGCGCTTCTGTAATGTCCAGGATCAGAAAATCACCTAGCAGGTGTCCATCTTCCCACAAGCTGCTCATACAGGAAAGCAAGTGTCATCTCGCCCCATGACTAGTCGCCCTACATGTCCAAATCCTGAAGCGCAAGCAGCCATGGTAGATTAACGTTTTTGTTGTTCTTGCCGGAAAAAATGGTATAGCCAAGTAATAGCAACAAAAACACCTTAATGCAGGTGGTCCTAACAACACTCTGTTCCACCTTCTCCTTCTCTGATGCAGGCACCACCAACTGATTACAGCTATTTAACAGTGATTTGTAACGCCTCTTCAATTTAGTGTAACTGACATGAGCACCACACTGTATTTTCACCTGAGACCTCGCATTCGCCTCTGTAAAACATAGCTCATCCTGCAACAACTTTATGCCCTCTTCATGATCTAACTCCTCCTCCTCAATAAGCCTCCCAGTGATGGAGATGTGTAGAAGACACGCCACATCATCTAGTGTGACGGTCATCTCCCTAATAGGCATATGGAAGCTGTTGGTGTCCTCATGTCATCTCTCTAACAAGGCACAAATGAGCCTGTGAGAGATGTTGTCATACGCAGTCTTAAGGACGGGGGCAAGGTCAAAATCATTCACCGTCCCCCAGAACTAGTCATTTGCTTCTCCCGGCAACGACACTGTCAAGTGAGGAATCTTCAACTTTTTCCCGTGCGAGATACCGATCACCGTATGCGACAATTGAAACTGAAATACAAAAAAATAAAAAATAAAAACAACAATAACGCCGTTAAAAAATAATAAGTAAAATAAACATGAAATATTCTAACATAAACATGAAATAAATAAAATAATCATTAAAATAAGTAAATTTTAATATTCTAACATAAACATGAAATAAGTAAAATAATATGTAACATACCATTAAATAAAATAAAGCAATTATACTTACTTCAAGATCGACTCATAGCCTGCATACCACGTGTTTCCCAAAGTTTGCTAGAAGCGACAACTCATAAGGTCCTCAGGAAATCCATGCGGTCCGGCCTCAAACTCCATCCTCGGCTCCTCCTGAGCCTCACCCTCAAAATCCATGCGCTTCATCTCTGAATTGTTAAACTCTACTAAAATAATATTATATTAATATTATATTGTCTATTGATACTGGGATTAAAATTTATAACATATAGTTAATTATTGAATAATATGAATAGGTAAATGTATGTAAATAAAAAAGGCTTAATTACTGTTTTGACCCCCTAACTAAACAAATGTTGCAATTTTGGCCCCTTAAAAAAACAACTCTTTCCGAGCCCTCTATGTTTATCCCCCTTTTGCAGTTTTGGCCCTCCAGGTCAATTTTGACCCAGTCAACGCGGACGTTAACGCCACGTGTGTAATTTTTAATTTAAAATATATAAAAATGACACTTGTGTAATGCTTTAATTATTTTTTTAATATATATTTTTTATTTTGTAATTAAAAAAATATAAAAAAAAAATTATTATTTTTTTTGTAATTAAAAAAAATACAAAAAAAAATTATTTTATTTTTCTTATTTTTGTAATTAAAAAAACAAAAAAAATTACTTTTTTATTTTTGTAATTAAAAAATTATTTTTTGATTTAATTACAAATAACATAAAAAATTAATTTTTTTAATTAAAAATTATTTTGTTTCTTTTTAATTTACACGTGGCATTTTTATTTATTTATTTTTTAAAAAATACACACGTGGCGTCTATGTGTCTGCCACATATGCATTGATTGAGTCAAAATTGGTCTGGGGGCAAAAATTGCAACAGAAAGTAAACATAGAGGGCTTGAAAATAGTTGTTTTTTAAGGGGACAAAAATCACAACATTTAAATACTTAGGAGTCAAAACAGTAATTAAGCCTAAAAAAAACCACAGTTTAGTAGTCATGTTGGTCTTTCATTTTGTATTTTTGAAGTCTTTTTAATTAAGTCTTTAATCTATTTCTATTAGTTTACTAATTAATTTAGAGTCAGTTTAGATAAATTATTGTTTTTGTCTATCGAGTCAAGTGATGTATTACTGTTGGTTATTCACATTGGGCTAGGTGTGTTCCGAATTGAAAAACTTGAGCTAGCTAGATCATATAAGAAGGCACATCACACATAAAAAGGAGTCAAGATCCTTTTTTTTTATTATTAGTCTTTGTATTTCTTTCCCTTGAAGAGATAATGACACATAGAAGTTTGAAATTAATTAACAGTAATGGGACTATTTAATGGTAAGATCCATTATATACTTTTTTGTATCTATCTTTTACAAAATGACATTATCCATTTAATTTTAATAAATGGAGATGATTTTAACTAATGTATCATGAGGCAAAAAGAGGAATGTTTTGGTAGCATCTGGCTGGATTTTGGGAGTTTGCACGGACCACCAGACGAGAGGCAAAGGCAGCTGCAAAATGATGTTTCAGCACAACTGAAGTTGATCTTTATTCTCTGATTCATGAATAAACTCTTCAACTCTTTTGTCATGACTATGTTAATTACGAGTGGCAAATTTGCTTTGATTAGGTCTTTTAAATGATTTTAATTTGAGTTGTTTGAATCATGTGATTGTATAAATTATTTTCAATACAATTATAATCTTAGTTTTATTTATAATTATTTGCTCTTAATGTTTTTTTTTGTATATTGATCACATATCAATTGAATTCAAATATCAATTAAGTACTAGCCCTAGCTATTGAATTGCATCTAATAATTTTGGTTAATCTAACGAGTCAGTCTAGTGATAGATGATTGTTATATTACAATATAGAAATTAATGATCATAAAACATTCGACCGTTACATACTCACATAAGGGGTTAAAGTGTTGTAGCTTTAGAAGAGTGTTTCGAGTCAAGAGATTGATCAGAACTATTTTGTTAATTTGCCGTGAGACTAGGAGAATAATTGTAGAGACTAGGGAAAATTTACTAAACAGTGAGATTTAATTGATTTGAAAGACTTGATCACTTTAATCTTCGGTATTTTCCAAAATAATTTATTTTCTATTGAACTCAAATATATGATATGAAAACCCCCTAATTGTTAAATCCTTATTATCATTAAATTGTCGAGTTGAGATTGAAACAATCCCTGAAGAGACGAACTTATAAATTTTATT
>Ga0209282_1002368_pt1 | contig 10844 bp, 12 predicted proteins | sample Mtrugardesep15_FD_187529 | JGI IMG/M metagenome (GOLD analysis project Ga0209282, IMG submission 187529) | Root nodule microbial communities of legume samples collected from California, USA - M. trunc garden sep15 (SPAdes) (version 2) | ecosystem: Host-associated > Plants > Roots > Nodule...
TAAAGGACTGTCAATTCAATCTATAAAACTTTTATAGAATAACTTTGATGCATCTCTCAAATCGTCAAACTGAAAGTTTGATACACAATTTTCTTGTCTACGTGTGGGTAGTTGAATATATGATATCTTTATCACTTTAACTCATGTGTTTCACCACTAAAAACCATCATGTCACTGTATCATTGATGAGCATCACCTCTCTAAGATATCAAAATATGAAGGATCACACTCTTGCAAAAGTGAACGAGTAGTAATAAGAACACAATAATAAAATATTTTTGCTAAAAAAATATCCAGTTATTCCAATAAATGAGTTTAATTTTTTTTTCTTCCATATTATCAAATCAGTTTAATGTCTATACATTAAAATAAATGCCAAAATTATATATTGATTTAATTATATCGCACTATATTGATATTTACCTTTAAGTATTCATCTTTCTCATGTTTTTTGCATGAAAATACTTTTTTACTTTTTAATTTGTTTTAGAAACTAGGATGAAGCCAACCTCCTATATAATCACTGACTTCTACCCCGGTTTAGCCCGTTTAGCCCCTTTATCTAGAAAGTTTATTTCTTCAAATGTTTTGTCAGTTTTTAAACTACACTACCAAATAACTTATAAAATGATTCACTTAGGGAGGAAAGTAGTGATGAAATAGAAAAGTTTGGTAACTACAACAGTAATCATATTGATGTACTAATATCAAAATTTCATACGAAAATATTGTATGCATATACTTCTTCCATCTTTATATATAAGCACATTTTGAAAAAAAAATAAAATTGTATAAATATAATTATTATTTAAAATTTATATACGTATTTAATACATTTTTCCAAATATATTTATAATTAATTTGGATTTGACTATGAATATATTTATAATTAAGCACATTATCATCATACTCTGATTCTAGACCTTCCTTTATTGAATATTTTATGGTTTTTTTTTTACGTTTCATTTAGACTGATGTTATCTTTGCATATATTTGCTTCCATTGGAGAATCTAACATATATTACTCTCTAAAAAGATACTTAACTTAGTAAAAATATAAATACATAAATAAGTAAATTCAATAAAATTATTGTACAATACTACCCTATCTTGTTTATGCTTTATACATTAATTAATTTTTACATAATCCAAATGATGTTCATAGTGAAAAACTTTCGTTATTAATAAGATGGTTGTGGTGTTGTGAAATATGAAGAAGTTTTATATATATATATATATATATATATATATATATATATATATATATATATATATATATAAAATGTATCTTATTTCTTACACAGATTAAATTTACTTGTAAGAAATTATATATGCACATTTAAGTATGTAAATATAGGACTAAAACCTATTGCATATTTTATTATCAAATTTCATAAGTTTCATATTATGACTTAATCTTACGAAGCTTTCATTAGTGTCAAATTGACCTTATTAACTTCATCAAGCATTTTGAGTTATAGGTTATAAATTAAAAAATGTTAAAATCTAAACCCTTCTTTTTGTAATACTTTCGCTTTAGTCTACAAAATATAAAACCCCTATTTTAATGTATATCTCTCATTCCATCAAATAAAAACCTTTGACAACCCTACATAATAACTAGCTAAATACTTTCTCACTAACACCAGTAAGAAAATGGAAATAAAAAACAACAACAATAATATAATAAAAATCACAGAAATCAAATATTATAAAAGCAACACCCACAACAACAAACCAAAAGTTATTATACAACAACATTTTGAGCTAAATTGAAAACATGAAATAATCTAAATAAGTAAAAGTACTTCCATCAACACCCCATTACAGTGCAGTTACGCACATAGCTATCAGATTGCTTTCCTGCAAGCCGATTCCATTGTGGTTCTCCTTCAGTTGGGATCCAAGCATTGATTTCCATTGTGCGACCTCCAAGAAATAATAGTTTGTTTCCACATGCTCGAAATGCTAGTCCCCAACCATTCGTCGAGATAGCTTGCTCAGGAAATCTTCCAATGATGACCCAAGAGTTGTTGTCTTTATCATACTTCTTTACTTCTTGTTGTCCATAATCTGCAGCATACAAAACATTTTTTACAACTGCAATCAAGGGAGGTGACCCAAAAGAAGGTGGTGTCTCAAGCACTCCAGTTCGCAATGGGAGCATGTTGGGTATTTCGCACCATTTTTTTGTCTTCATATCAAACTCCTCACCACATGTAAGCCGTGTTTTTTTGTCAGCTGCTATCCCACCAAGGACATAAAATTTTCCATCCATAAATACACTTGAACACATTTTTCTTGCTTTATTCATGTTTGGAAGGGTCTCCCATTTTCCAGTGTCTGCGTTATAGAGCTCAGCAGAGCTCAATATGTTGCCACATGGATCACAACCACCAGCTAATATTGCAATTTCTCCAAGACTAGCCGAACCAAACAAGCATCTCGGAGTATTCATCATTTTTCCAACTGACCACATATTTGTCAGGAGGCTATACTTATGAATGATAGGAGCCATTAATTCCTTTCCAAAGACCAGAAGCTCAGTACCAACAGCCAACGATTCCCTATCTGACAACATAAAACATGCATCACAAGTCATTATAGGCAAATGTATCCATCGATTATGATTTGGATCAAAAGCCTCCCATTTAAGGGCTTCACAAGAGAAGTACACCCAATGTTCTACTATGCCCGCTTTTCTCCTTAACTTATATAGTTCTCCTGATCTAATTAGCGATCGAAAACTCTTGTTCAATGCAGCAATTGAACCGTAATCAGACCTTGACAATCGAAGAAGACAATGGATTGATATATCTCGACCGAGATGCTCACTAAGCAAATTTGAGTCAGAAACCATAATGGCATACCTTTTTCCATTCACGCTGTCTATGGAATGGATAGGAAAAATGGCGTTATTTTGCATGTCCTCTTCTTCATTCTTCGACTTTTCCTCTTCCTTGGGATCATCTACTTGCTTGTCTAACTTTTTTGACATGGCCTGCTTTTCTTCTACATCTAGTTGATAATTATTGTTTGGAAGATCCATCAAGTGATGAGCCTCAAAATCCAATTGGTTCTCTTACTTATATGAGTTTGGCATTAAACATACACAAGCCCACACAGAAACCTAAGTAAACATGCATAAAAATGTCAAATAGTAAAGTACAATCAACAAAAAATATTAAACAATTTCCATCAATAAACCATTTTTAATTCAAATGAAGAAGAAATTTTATGTTGAATCATAAATTGATGCTTATGGAATACAAAAATTTGACACAAGGATCACAAACATGGAAGTGAGTATCTAGTTTATGATACCATCTTATAAAAAATGATGATAAAAAATAAAGATTTAATGTTCTAAAAACTTATGATTTTCAAAGTCAAATACACATAGGTTACCTTGTAATATAAATTCAAATGTAGCATATCCGAATTTAAGGTCTACACAATTCCATATACAGTCTTTTAAAAAAATTCAATCAACAAAATAACTTTTGAGAAAGGATCCCTTGTAAGTAGAATTTGCATGAATCTCACTCCCCTATTGCTACAAGATTATTAATACTAAAAAATTGAAACAAAAGGATTGCCAAGTAGGAAAAAGAAAACCTGCTTGAAAAAAATCAGATCAAAATTAAAAGAGAGCACAAGAAGAAAAACTTACGACTTTCGAAGAACTGGAAAGTTAGTTCTCTATCTACAACTTCTCTATTCTCCAGAGTGTATATACTCTCTCGTTAATATTTTATATTTGAGAGATCATATTGTTTGTGTGTCAATATTATTCTTTATTTATAGTAAAAATAATATTAAGTTGTATTTCAAAGAAATGTATGCACCTAGGGTTCATTGAATGTATTGTGAACTTGGTTCATTGTATACAAATTTCTCTCTTTTAATTTACTTTATATTTTGTTTTATCTTTCTTTTCCACCACATCATCTTGTTTCACTTTATTTAAACTTTTGTCTTTTTCTCGCCTTCTACTCTTTCTCCTAACTCAACGTAATTTGGATCTTTGATCTCTAGCACGCGGTCTAAGGTATCCAACGGTGAAATCCCTTTAGGCGACTAATCCTCGTGATGACAATGGAACATCCACTTTTTTCACATGGGATAGACTACCTATTAAATGATTTTTTTTCATTGGAAAGTGCTATTTTACCAACTCTCTTGAAACTATGCTTTTTTTTAGCAATTCCCAACACCATGTCGGTCTTTTATTTTTTAAATTTCAACTATGTATAAATAAGAGTAATTATGAAGTTTTAAAGCTGAAGTTTTCTATGGGTAGACTTTGTTCAAATCCCATTAAATTTAATTTTACCATTAAATTTACATTTATTGTTTGAAAATGACAAACAAATATGATTTTTTTTTACTATTTCGACAATTTTCTATGGGTAGATTTTGTTAATGTTTAATAGAATGTTGAAAGTGACAAACAAATATGATTTTTTTTTTGTTCTGAAAATCAACAATTAAAATAGAACAGAGGGAGTATTTATTAAGTCAAAAGATAATACACAATTAATAGGGTTAATATGTTTTTACCCCCTGTAATTTAGGCGAGTTTCGGTTTACTCCCTTGTTAGATTCCAATCCTGTAATTTAAAGATTCTTTTGAAATAGACCATGTAATTTGAAGTTTCTTTCGTTTTAGACCCTAAGGCCATCTGACTGTGCAAACCAAATGACGTGGCAAGCTGATTCAACATTTTTGGATGATGTGACGCGCAGACAGTATAACTAATTTTCTTTTTAATTTTTTATTTTCATTTATATTAATTTAAAAATAAAAAAATGAAAACTAATTTTAAAAATAGAAAAAAAATTAAAATAATTTTTTCAAAATTGAAAAAATCAGAAAATAAAAATCAGATTTTTTTTTTGAAATTTAAAAAATTCAAAAAATCGTAAACAAATTCAGATTTATTTTTTGAAAAAAAAATCTGAAATTAAGATTTTGAAAATTAAAATAAAATAAATTTTTTGAATTTCTTACCTGGATCAGCAAAAAAGCTATACTTTGTAATTTTTTCAATCTGAACGAAAGAAAAATACAACTAAAGAGGACAATAAAAGAAATTAAAGTAAAATAGAAAATAAAAAAATTTATTTCTGGAATAGTTTTTTAAAAAATTTATTTGTTTCTAGAATAGTTCTTTAAAATTTCAATATTTTTTCTTCAGATTATATAATTTTCAAAATTTTAACCTGAATTATAAAAAAATTATATTTAGATTTTTAAAAAAAAAATTCCAGAATTTGTATTTTTTTTGAAAAAATCTGAACTTTTTTTTATTTTTAAAAATTAATTCCAGAATTTTTATTTTTGGTAGAAAATTTTTAAAAAGCTGAACTTTTTATAATTTCAGATTTTTTTTCTAACTTTTGTTTTTTTTTATTTTAAAAATTAAATTCCAGAATTTTTCATTTTTATTTTTAGAAAATTTGTTTTTTTTTCCAAAAATATATTGTTTTTTATGATTTTTTATTTTCAATTTTTTTTTTAGATTTTTTAAATTAATATAATTTCATTTATATTATTATTTTTTTAAAAAAATAGGTAAAATGCCACATGTGCCCTTAAAAAAAAATTAAAAACAAAGTTAATTATACAGTCAGCGTGCCACATAATCAAATATGCACAGTCAGCACGCCACGTCAACTTTTTGTCCAGTCTGATGACCTCATGATCTAAAACGAAAGAATCTTAAATTACATGGTTCGACTCTAATTTTTTTTACGGGGGGGTAAACCGGAACTCGCTCAAATTACAAAGGGGTAAAAACATATTAACCATAATTAATATGTTATAGAATTTAGTATATTTTTTAGGTGATGAGAAATCAAGTCATTCTAGAAACTATAAAGAGAGTTATTATTTCAAAAATGAATTGGTCTAATTGTGAAAGAATTTGGTCATCTTAAGCAGATGATCATCCTTGACTCCTGCGTATGGTAATTTAGAAAAAGTAGTGAGTAATTATATAATGTAATTTTACTTACAATTACTCGTGGAGTAACTCTATTTTCCTCTTTATATATAATTAAGATAATTATAAAAATTATTTAAATATAAAAAGTTAATTTTAATTTAACAAAAACCTTTGACTACTTTAATATAAATTTTGACCATACAAGTAATAGCAATCCATTCAACAACAAAAAAGCTGATAGCAATAAAAGTATAAAATATTCGACCAAAACTGGGATTAATGTATTTTTTTGGGATAAGAAGCTAACAAAAAGAAAAGAAAACAAAAATCAGTTAAAAACTAGTCTATGTGATACATCTCTCGCCGGGCATTAGCTTGCGGGAGCGGAAGTAAACCCTCTGGTGACTACAAATACTCACGCCAAATCTCAGAACTTGCAGCTCCTACTTTAGCCATGAAATCCGCGGACAAATTCGACTCCCACACAAAATGTTATAAATGAACGCTCCATCTCTTTTTGCAGCAAATCCTACACATTACTGATGATTGCCGCATAATGGTGCCAAGGATTCACCATGGTTGAAACTAACAAAACAACCAACGTCGAATAAGAGTAGCAAATCACCTTCATATATCCTCTTTCCCAAGCTTCTTTCAAGCCATGATACAAAGCTAACAACTCGACGTGTATGATGGTGGAAATACCAACATTACCAGCAAACCCATAAAGCCAAAACAAGATATTCCGCGATTTTCAAGACTGCTACCATTAACATTCAAGATAACGACCATACTTTCATCTGGGTGCCAAGTCATATAATGACCTCCAATATTCGTGGATAAAGCCAAGGAGAAAACATAACCGAGAAAAGGCTGCCAAATTGTAAATTTTTACCTTCAAGAAAAAAATAGAAATTATCTCATTCTCCATACAAAGTGAGTTTAGTACGCACCAAATCCACCAAAGAGCATAAGAGAATAAATGAATATTTGCACTAAACACGCCTTGTCTGAGCTATGTGACTATAGAATGCTCCCAATAGAAGTTAATATTGTCAAATCCAAGAGCAAGCCAGAGATTCTTAACAAACGTACAATCTCAAAAATAATGCATGATACTCTCACCACTATTAAGGAAACTTGGGCATTTGTTAGTGGTTTGTATACCTTTGTTATGCAGCAGCTACATCGTAGGAACAACATCACGGCAAATCGTCCAATATAGAAACTTAAACTTTTCAGGAGCAGCTAAATGCCAAATCCATTTCCACAATCCCATCTCATCCTTGTGAACATTCCACTTCAGAAGCCAGCTATACCCAACTTTCACTGAATACACACCATCCAGATTACCCTTCCAAGTGAAGCCATCCATAATCCGATCATTCAAACACATCAGGGTGCCATAGATAGCCTCAGATACAGGAGAAGGACGTTGGGTGTACAGATGTTCCAACACTCAAGTATCATCTTGAACCACATCAGCTATTGTCAAGTGGACATCATGAGTATCTACATATAAAAATTTCTCACACAACTTCCCAAATTTGGTCCATGGCGCATACCAAAAGAAAGAAGACCCATCTTCCAGTCTATAATCGAACCCATTTTAAAGTGTTTCCTTTGCTTTCATAATAGAATTCCATATAGTGGCACCTAGGGTTGTGGGCATATCAAGAAAGAACTTTTCATTAACAAACTTGTGTCGAAGCAGACATACCCATAACTTATCTGAGTTACAATGAATATCCCAAACCAGTTTCCCCAGCATAGCTGTATTTGATTCGTGAGCCCTTCGAATACCCAAACCACCAACTTTCCGCAACCTAGGGGTCTTATACAATCCCACCAGATGGACGCCCTTTTCCTTGTTCCCTTTCCGCAAAAAACTATGTGCATACTTATCTATTTGCTCACAAATAGAATAGGGTAACCAAGCAATATGCATGTAATAGCTGGGAATTGAAGTCAACATCGGTGGTACTAGGGCCAATCTACCCGCCTTGTTAAAGAGCTTGTTCTTCTAAGAAGCTAATCTCCTTTGAATTTTATCAATCAAAAATTCATAGCCACTCTTAGTCAACCGCCCATGAACCATAGGAAATCCAAGATACTTGTCCAGCGAAGAGGTTTGTCGTATTCCAATTGTCGCAAACATCGATTCAATCCTACTTATAGTGGTAGCTGGAAAAAAATGTCTCTAGAATTTGAGATATTAACTTTCAACCCTAACATATTTTCAAAATTTGTCAAAATCCCTTCCACCATGACAACTCGAGATCTCGTAGCCTTAGTAAAAAAACAATATCATCCACATAAAATAAGTGGGATAGAGTCGGTCCGTTGCGAGATATGCTCACCGCCTTCTAATGATTCAACTCCACTGCCTTCAAAATATCATGGGACAAAAACTCCATATAAATCACAAAAAGATAAGGGGAGAGAGGATCCCTTTGATGCAGTCCACGAGTAGGAGTAAATGCAGGTAACGTTATGCCATTCCAAATGAGTGAGAGGCTTGAAGCAGACACACAATGCATAACTAAATCAATAGTAATAGATGGAAAACCAAAGTGTTGGAGACAACTCCATAGGAAAGACTTGCTCATATGATCATAAGCTTTCTCCAAATCAATGTTATATACCACATCTCCCTTCTTTTTCTTCGATTTGCGCATCGAATGAATAACTTCTTGCAAAATAATAGCATTATCCGTTGTACCCATACCAGGGAGAAAACTACTATGATACGACCCAACTATTTGGTCTCAGGAAAGCCACAATCTGTTCACTAACACTTTTGTGATAAGTTTGTGTATGGTATTGCATAAACTTATTGGTTGAAACTCCTTAAAGCTTTGTGGACAGTCAACTTTAGGGATAAGAACTATTAAAGTTTCTGCAATAACTGAATCAAAGGTACTTGTAGGAAATGCTTGAGTCACAAGAGTAGTCACATCTCCCCCACGATATGCCAATATTGTTTGAAGCAGATACATTGAAATCCATCTGGTCTCGGGAACTTATACACACGCATCTGATTGAGTGCCTTAGTTACCTCTTCTATGGCTACCACTTGAGTCAAAATACTAGTAGCTTCCTTAGAAAGTTTGGGAACATGCAATCCATCACTATAGGTGGAATACTATTTGTCTGTTGTGAAAAGCTACAAAACGATTGCTTGAAATATCTATACGCCTCATCTTTCAGCAAATCATCATCTGTACACGATATGTCATCAGGAAGGTGAAAATAACCGTCTGAGTGTAAAAATATTTGGTATTTTAATCCTCACACTTGATCCATTTTTCCTTAGACTGTTTGTACCAATGGAGTTCCTCTTGAAAAAGTACTATATCATATTCTTGTTGTAGTTCCTGCTCAAGGTACACTAATATGGCAGAATCAACCATCTCAATAGATAATTGAATTCCTTTAATTATTTTCTCAAGAATAATCTTCCTCTTTTGTATATTCACAAACACTTCTGAATTAAATATTATCGAGTCATTTCTTACGTGATTCAAAGTCGTAACTGGACAAGGATTGAATTACATATTTCAACCTTGCAAGCTTATGTGAGGATTCATACACACAACTCAAATCTTTTGCTCTCTTCTCATCAGCAACTATTTTGAAATGATTGAAAAATTGTAGGATATCCACATTTGGTTTCATACAAGACTTGAAGTGAGCATTCAAACTAAGTTGTGTACTTCGCATGCCAAGTGTTAACACTTCCTTCATATAACACGCAACCCATTTTTTAAATGGCATAAGTTGACTTGATTCAAGTTTTATCACGAATATTATATTTGTTGATCAAATCAAACCAAAGTTTCTCAAATTCTGATTCATTGCCAATATCATACATGCATTTTTGTATATCTCTAAGCAGAAAAGTTCCTCCCTTCATCAAGTTCCCAAGATGTTTGACTCCATTTTGTAACAACTGCCATGTGCATAAACCATGGTGAGTTTCAGGCATCACTTTTGCAAGTGTACTTGCCATTGCTTGATCTTGGTCATTGAAGATCGTCTTTGGTTTTTTATTGTTGTGTGCTTGTAAAAATGTATCAAACAACCATTTAAATGACGCAATTGTCTCATCATACATTAGTGCTGCACCAAAAATGATTGAACCTCTATAATGGTTGAAACCAGAAAGAAAGAAAAAAGCAAGTGGTCTATTGTTATGGTTGGTACAATATGTGGTATCTAATGAAACAACATCACCAAAATACCCGTAATCCAAAATCATACGTGCATCAGACAAAAACACATTTGTAATTTTGAAAGACATCCAATCTCACCATACGCCATACTTCTTGTATTTTTGCAGTGATGTAGTTTCTTACATCCTTCTCTGTAAATCCTACATTAGTATTATGCCCTGCATGTGTGGTCATAAGTTGAAATGTGATCTTCTATCTTAATCCAGAGTCATTGGCCATATCAATCTCATATGTTATGTACTTCAGTTATCTTTCTATGTGATCGAAGCATGTGTGTAGTCTCTGGATTTTGTAGTTATGTTCATCTACAAACTCATGGATGACCAACTTTATGTTCTTACAACGTGAAAGTGTAATTCTTGCAAAGGCAATTTGTTCTAGTATCGGCTCTCTCATATTTTTCTTCATATGTTTTTTTGTTCCCTTTATTCTTTAGCCCTTCCTTACAACAAACCAACCTACATGACGTTACACTATCGTCTTTCTTCTTGTTTGTAAAATGTACTCTAACTCTGAAGCCCACACGTAAACCATAAGCAAGCCAAAATTGTTTAGCCTCTTCCATATTATCAAAACCCATTCCAAGCTCTGGCTTCCAATAAACATCTATAGATGTTTATTGGAAGCCAGAGCTTGGAATGGGTTTTGATAATATGGA
>Ga0209282_1002369_pt1 | contig 10843 bp, 7 predicted proteins | sample Mtrugardesep15_FD_187529 | JGI IMG/M metagenome (GOLD analysis project Ga0209282, IMG submission 187529) | Root nodule microbial communities of legume samples collected from California, USA - M. trunc garden sep15 (SPAdes) (version 2) | ecosystem: Host-associated > Plants > Roots > Nodule...
TTTTTTATATATATATATATATATATATATATATATATATTTGTTCGTGCGCGCGCGTCAAAAATAATATTTAATATATACATTATTTACCAATTGTCGGAGATCTTAAAATAACAAAATAATATTGAAATGATACAAATATAAATTAATTTTTCACTTTTACAAACTTTGATTACACATATTTGTTTTAATATATTTAGAACAACCGATATCTAATTAGATTGATAAGAATCTCAAGTCAAAAAGAGTTTAAAGTTCAAATAACCGATAAAATAGTTATAACATTGATCGAACTTGCAACGTGAACAATGACTCTTCATTTACATACCACTTGAGCTTCGAGTGAACATATTACAAAATTTACCGTACAAAAATATTTTCGAAGACAAAAATATGAAGTCTAATATGAAGACTAAAAAACTCGGGAACTTAAACCCTTTGCTTTAGTGGAAACCTCCTTAGGAGCATGAATGGAAAGAGCACGGCTCTTGGTCTTAGTCGGAATTTAGTGTGCTAGACTATTTTTATTTTTTATTTTGTCAAGAGTGTGCTTGACTATTTTACCCTTGCCCTAAATATCAAAGATAGATTATACATTATGAATGCATTTAAAAAGGAAAATATTCAACCAGATGCAATGAAAACCTATGATCATGCCGATGTGGAGAAGGCCATAGTGAATGACATTTGAAAAGAAAAAAAAAAAAAAAACAGAACTTTGTATTCGAAAAAATAAACAAATTTATTTGAATGAAGTTGGATTGTGTCTAGAGCATGATGGAATGAATTATAAAGATTGTCCTCCTCCTTTAAGGTCAAAAGTTGCTGCTGCTTTGTGTAAGAAAAAGTTTATATTGTTACCCCCGTAAACGTGGTTGTTACTGTTTCTAAAATAAAATAAAATAATAATAATAATAATAATAATAATAATAATAATAATAATAATAATAATAATAATAATAATAATAATAATAATAATAAATAATAATAATGAAATAATGGTGGTAACAATATAAACTTTTTCATTATTATTATTATTACTATTATTATTTTAAGAGATCAAAATGAATATTGAATAGTAATAAAAAAACACTCAAAATAAAATATACTCCAAAATGTTAGAGATTATTTTTCATTGTTGTTACTATTCAATATGCATTTTTTTCAGCATTGTTTATTTTAAGAGATCAAAATAAAATATACTCCAACAAAAACAATATTAGAAACCAATGTCAGACATAAATAAAAAAGTTACAAAATCACATTACAAATAAGAAGTAAATAAAGCGAAAAAACAGGCAAACTAAGAAACATACATCAAACAAGAAATAGGATTGGAACTTAGCATATCTCAAATTTCCTTGCTTCCTCATAACTTTATCTTATATTATTTTTATTATTTTGAGCAAGGCTTTATCTTGTATTCATTATTTTTATTGTTTTTAGAGAGACTAAGACAAAATAAAAAAATCCATAAGTTCTCTCGATTGAAAGAAATTCTATATGAAGTATGTGAGACACTAAATATGAGTATATTTTGTCCGCTAGAAATCAAACTTTAGTTTATCACATTATGAGAGTATATCCTCTTTCGCTATAGTAAATTAGTGTGTAACCTTTTTAATACATGTATATATGTGTATGCGAGCGCGTGCAGGTGTGTTAAAATAATATATATATATATATATATATATATATATATATTATTTACCAAATGTTAGAGATTTTAAAATAACAAAATAATATTGAAATGATAGAAATATAAATTAATATTTTACTATTACAAACTTTGTTTACGCACTACATGCCTTAATATATTTAGAACAAACGACGTTGAATTAGATTGATAGGAATCTGAAGGCAAAACAAATTTAAAATTCAAACCAATAAAATAGCTAGCATTGAAATTGAAGTTGCAAAATGAACTATGACTCATCATCTCATCATTTACATGCCACTTGAACTTCAAATGAATATTTTAACAAAATTTGACGAACACAAATATTTAAAAAAAAGGTCTAATTGGAGACATAAAAAACTTGGGGCCTAAAACTCTTACTTTAGTGACAGCCCCATTAGGTCGGCCTTAGTTATTAACATTTTTTTTCTACACTAACATATTAATCTTTAATTATATAAACACTTAAATTTCTCTCCCTTAATATCCCTAATTCTTTTCTACAGGTGGATGATCTCGTGAAATATGTATGCAATGCCTACAAGGGTCCTTTGAGATTCAAAGCTTGCAAATTAGACAGCGAATTAGTATAAAAAAAATAAACAAACGCATTTGTAAACTATATATATATATATAACCTTTCAAAAGAAAACGTTTTACTATAAAGAGACTAGGGATTAAAGGTTTTATTATGAGATAATAAGCAAATTGGTTTTTGAAATTATGATAACAGTCAAAATAATTTCTAATTTTTACCAAATTTGCAAAATATCATTTAAATTGCAACACATCACTCATTGCCAATAGTTAATCTACCAATTTGTATCATTTGGGATTATGACATGGTACATTAAAGAATGTGTCATATGAAACGTTGAATTTATGTGAACTCAATGGCTGTTACCTCGAGATTCTATCATGTTCAATGATTTTTACCTCGTTGATTTTATATGAAACTTAGTCGTTAATCATGTTGTTTTATAATAACAAACTCTCTGTATTAATGGAACTAGAATATTACAAATGAATAAAAAATTACCTTCTAATGAAGTGGTTACAACTATGTACTATTATATGACGTACTAGTTCTAACCTATATCTTTAATATATGTCTCATTTATGTGAGATCATGTGGAATATCAGAAACTTAGCTAAGATCTTTCACATTATTTCCTTAAGATTTTTTCAACATAAGAGGATCCTAATCGGTGGAATGCTACATATCAAACAACTAAGTCAATATGGAAGTGCCATTTTGATTGTCGTATCACAATTTCTATGATATATTTGAACCATATACTTACAACTCTGATGATCAATTTACCTAATAACTTATTTATTCTCTTACAATAATTTTAGGTGTTAAAGATAGATCCATTCTATTATTTTATAATAACAAACTGATCCATTCTTAAGCACAAAACCATCAAGGTAAATTCTAGTATTTTAGTCTCAATTGACCAAATAAAATGAATTCAATCCAAACAATACTAACTAAGTTTCCAGAAAGGTAATTGCTGCATATAGAGTCAGTTTTTCTATCACACTACAGAACTGATTAATGTGTGTTTGTTCCCGCGGTGGCAACACACGTTGAGACTGAAGTTTGAATTCCTAGCTTCGTAAAAGGTGCATACGACATTAGGACGCGATAATCATGACTGAACACAACACCAAACAAGTGCTACAAAATGACATATTACAAGAAGTGCATGCTTAAGAAGGTAGCATAAAATACTTTATATACAAAAAAGTTTTAGTATATACTAGGTAAAATGAATGAATCAAAGAACTAGTTCGACTAACCAACACTCGTTGGTTCAAACAATAATGAGTTCGGCTCTTCATAAATAAGGTTTTGAATTCGAGTCTTATGAAAGAAAAAATAGCGTTGGTAGAACTTTATCATCTTCCGAGTCCTCCCGACTCAACTCAAATTGCACGGAGGGTCTAGATCAAAAAGAAAAAGAAACTATCTTGATTCATCAAACATCTTTCTTCACGTTCGTGCAAGGGATGTAGGCTGATGACCGTTGTTTCTTCTGTCCCGACTCTCTTGAGTTGCGCTGATGTTTCTGCAGATTCGTCGTAGTCGTGGAGCATGGCAGTACAGGACTCTCTATAGCACAAAACTTATGCTTCATAGTTCGCCAAGGGAAGAAAGTTTCAAGACCACATCCCTTTGGAGAAGAAGAAGAACAAGAAGCATAAGCATATGAATGTGAATGTCTACCTGATTCTGATAAATAGCATTCTGGATAACTACAAGTATTACAAACATTCTCTTCAAAATCACTATGAAAATTTAAAGCAGACGATGATGCAGCCAATGCGGTTGCGTCCGGAAGAAAACGGTTGATCATGTAAGTAGGAGATTGGTAGCCACTACACTCTGCAAGCTTTAACTTCAAACTATTATTGTTATCACTATGAGCCTTCTCTGATTTTCTTTGAACAATATCTAATGCTTCTGATAAAGAAAACACATCATCCATAGCATCTGAGTAAAGATCATCATTATTGTCAATATAATCCTCTCCATCACAACCATTTTCTACATCAGATTGATCAGCCACTTCTTTTCGTGGAAACAAACGATGGCAGGGTGGTAATTTCGAGCCATTCCTCTCTGCATCTTTCGGTTTTCCTGGTTCTTTTTCCCATGAAAACGGAACTCTTTCACTTGTGTTGTGAAATGTACCTAACGAACTTGATGACAAAGATGTGTCTGCAACGATGGAACCAAGACGACGTGTTGACATAATTGGCACGTTCAAGTTTAACTTTCTATGACGTTTGGAATGATTCATAGTTCGGTTTCGAAAACCGACTTCTTATTCTTCTTCTTCTTCTTCTGCTACTTCTTTGTCTCTAGTATGATGAACTTCAATGACTAGATTGAGTATCTGAGATAAACTTAGGACAAAAGATTTTGTAAAAGGTGGTATTAGAGAAGATATCACAACTAGTTTGTTGGGAGAATAAATAGGAGTAGTTGAAAAAATAGATATCTCGTGAGAATAATTAAAACTAAGGTTTTGCTTTTAAGTTGTCACAGGGTATGTTGAAAAGCACTTCCACGTGGGTAACACATAAACAAAGAGAAAAAACTTATGACAAGATATTTCAGCTTACCCTTTATCAGAATGTGAAATTGCAGGCCCTTTTTACGTTTCTTTTTTATTTTCCCTTACTTTTAATCTCACTATACACAAGTAACACAACAAAGAAACCAGGTTGAAAATTAAGGTTGTATTGCATGTGAATCATAAGAGGAAAGAATAAAAAGTTTAAGAATGTCAGGTATACAACTATGCACGGTCGTCTTCGTCTCAATTGACATGGATATGTACCCAGCTATATATCCTTTCAAGTCCCTCGAGTTAAATCTCAACCACTGAAAAAATTGAACAGCCGAAAGATCAACACTTCTACCGTTATATTAATTCAACAATTGAGATTTGACTAGAGTCAATATTGTTACTCGCAGATTGCAGAAAATAACAATTTGTTCAAATTCCACTGCATTATAGTGTTATAAAACTCACTGTAGCCGCTATTTGATAATACTTTGTACCGTCAGCAGTTGGTTTGTTCAAATTTTGCTATGCTATAGTGCCGCTTTGGACAACACCGATCTGAGTCTGGTTGAGATATTTCAACATTTTACAAGGTATTGTGGAATTTTAAAACAATGTAAGTAAAGAAAAGATACAAAATAGAGAAAGAATTAAGCAGTTGAAAAACTGAAAAATAATCAAGGATACAGCTTCACCAAAAAGAACTGATCACAGACATACATTCGCCAGGGAAAATTGTGTATTATACAACAGAGAAGTGACAAAATGTTACAACACAATGCAAATTAACAAATGCTCAGCCAAAAATACAATGGTAGTAAAGATCTAAATCTTGGACTTACATAAATTGAATTTTCATATACATGTTTTGTCTAACAAAGGAACTCCCCTCACTATTTTTTTAGCTGGTGTAGCATAATAACTGCGATTCTGTGCACTAGCCATCTTTACATATATTTACAAGCAATCCTGCTCCTCTACTTTCCCTTTTTATGTCAACCCAAATGAGCTTTCTAACTTTTCCTTTCTGAAGTTCTGCTTCCACAAGGCCAGTTGAAATTTATGGACCATACCTTTAGCTTGAGACAGAAGCTAAAACATATAAATAGCATTGATGATTTACTGGTCCTTCATGTTTTTTAAAAAAGTACAGGTTGGCAAGAATAGCCTTGTGTCCACAGGGAACACATGGGAAAAACATGGATTCTTTCTAATCTCTGATTCTCTCACTTTTGTTTCTTAATCTTCTCCTGTGCATTGTTATAAATCTCAAGCGTCTCGGCGTGGCCTGGATCAAGACAAAGAGCTGCTTCGCAGTCTCGGATGGCAGAAGTGAAATCATCTATTGAATGGTAAAAAGCTGCTCTAAGATTTAAGAGTTGAAGATCTGGCTTAAATTCAACGGCTCTTGAAAGCTCTTCGATTGCTTCAGCTTCTTTATGATCATCCATTAAAACTGGTAGACAGAGTTTCCAAGTCAGAACATAATAAGATTGTGTGTGTGCAGAGAAGATATACACACGGCACTAATTGGTTTCAAAGGTTCTATGCAATATTATGATCAAATTGGCCTATCGAGATATTGACGTAAACAAAAGTAATTGACCATGAACCAGGAACAATATCTCGATAGGCCAATTTGATCATAATATTGCATAGAACCAGGAACAGCTCAGAACAAAAAAATGGAAAAACAAACGGCAACAAAGGACCCCTAATATCCTTAAACAGATATGTAGTCATTGCATTTAGGTATTCTAAAAAAAATATACAATGCATTAGATAGTCTATATTGTTTCTATTGTTAATATATTGTTTTTAGTGAAAGTATGTTTTCAAGAATTCTTATTACCATTAATATATAATAATGCATACGACCCATGGATCACACAGGTCGGCGATCTAGTAAGTGCAAAATCTTTCAGAAGCTGAACATGTACCCTACAATAGTGTGGTTTGATAGGCAAGCTGTGAAAAGAAAGTCTATCTACTAATCTACCAAGATATCCCTTCAACATTGAATGCATTGTCTGATGTTCACTTTCTATCTATGAAGCACTGACACAGACACTGGATACGACACTAACCATCGACTGATAATAATTTGAGAAAACGAAATAATTTAATGAAGCCAAATGTGTTAGTGTTGGACACTGACACGTCTTCAATCTAAAGTGTCGGTGCTATATAGCTTTCTACTTAAAGTGTGTAACAAGATACACCTAATTTCGCATGAATCGTGATTCTTAGACTTTGATGTTTCAAATAGACTACATTTCATTGGATCATTTAGTTTCGATGTTAGGGTTTTAATTTTGTAAATTAAGGTTTTTGATATGGAACTTTTTTCTGTTGTTTATAGATTTAATTCTATTTTGGATTAGATTATTACAATGTTTGACTTTCCTGAGTCTATAAATAGACCTTCAGTATAAACATTTGACACACTTTGTTTCTTGTAAAATATAGAGTTTTCTTCATTCATAGAGTATATGAAATATGAGTCAGAGGAACACTCTAGGTTATCAATAGAAAACCTTTCTAAGTGGTGGTGTGCAGCGTGCAAGTGCCGTAATCCTCAGAGTACCAAGTTTGATTCCTAATCATAAAAAAAAAGGGATACTATATATGGTTCCTGTCCTACATTACTATGTAAATAATAGCATGGGATCAGAAAACAAATGTAACAATAGATATTTGGAACACAAAAATGGCTTACAATTACAGCCACAGTTCCCTCCCTTCGCATCTCACAACCCAATAAAAAAACAAAGAATAATTTAGAACCACTGGTATATGACTCACCTGCTGCCCTATATCTGTAAGGATAAGTCCTTAGAGGATCCAAATGTGTTGCCATGCTAAGATCACTCTTTGCCATGTCACGATCACAATACTCCGACCGTTTCTCATAGGCTGATGCATTGTTCCAAGCCTTCTCTATTAGCTTTGTCATCTCATCATATGCAGCTTTGCTCTGTCTTTTAAGATGATATACACGCGCCAACCCCTGATGGGCTCGTGTATGCTTGATGTTGAGTGCATTCATGTAGCAGTCAGCTGCAAGGTCCAGCTTATCACAATCTACGTAGATACTCCCAAGATTATTTAGTGCCTACAATTTAAAAAAACGACAAAGATAAATACACTACTTCAGCATTGAAATCAAGTTAATATGCATAATCCAATGTAAAATATAGAGTGGACAGCCATTTTGATTCTTAAATGTGTGAGGAGCTAACCCTATAGTCCCTAAATGTATCAAAAGTGCAAAAACATCCCGAAGTGTATCTTTTATTAGTAATTTTATGAACCAAACTGACTAAAGAAGGACGCATTTATGTTTGTAATTTTGATAGATTAAGGGACTACTGCGACAGTGTCTCAAACATTTAAGGATCAAAGTGAGTGTTTACTCGAAAGTATATAACACTTACTTGTCCTTTACGAAGACCATCTGAAGGACATCTAAGAGCTTCCTCCAAGAGATGGATAACATAGTTTGAAGACTCGGAATCGAGACTTGTGTCAGCTAATGCATAAGCTTTGAGAAAGTAAGCTTCAAATGATCTTTGAATAGAAATGGACTCCTCCGCCTTTGCTAATGCTGCTTCACGATGACCAGTGTCATACATTATCCATCCTTCATATACAAGCCTTTCATGGTCAGAAGTAGAATGATTTCTAGCCAGACGCAAACTACGCATGGCTGCTTTTTGACAATTTAGCCTGCAAGATTCAGGAAAATCAACACTCACAATAACTAGATTTGTGCATAAAATGATAAAGATATAAGGGACTAATTGGCTCCCCTAGTTGATAAGAAAAAAGACTTTCTAAAAGAAATTATAATAGATAAATAAAAACTAGATGAACGTAGATAATAAAAAATAACACATAAATTTGTGCTTTCAGTTAATAAGTACCCCTCGAGTCTACCAAAGTAGATATCAACTTTCATTGATTCTGCAGGCAGTGAATATGAATAAATAACAACAAAAAGTACGTGGCCTAGATTAAAACTTATAACACTACATAAAATTTAGTGTAGTTTCAAGAATGTTACACACTCAATAGCTACTTCATTGTTGATCCTGCCGAGCACACCATAAAAAATTTCTGAAGTTTCATTATTTTATCATAGTTTGTATTGATGGTTTGGGACACGTAACGATGTTTCTCCAAGTTTAACTTATTACAATGTGACTATGAAGTATAAACTGGTTTATTTAAAAACAAATATCTGTTAAATCGGTGCAGAAATATGGCCAGTTAAAAATGAAAAGAAAAATCAAAATTATTCTATCCAGATACATCACAACCCATAGTAGACAATTCCAATCACATAAATTTCTTACATGGAAAAAGTTTATGAAGTCAAATTAGTACAAGGATTACACTCACCGTAACAAAAGGAGAGATTGCCGAAAACACAAGAGGCTTTTCCCTGGATCATTTTCTAACATCTGGTGTACAACAGCCAAGGAACCAATGTCATCGACAGAGGACCATCGGTCGTACAACTGCATCCAGCAATCAGCCTGATTGCACTGCTGAACAACAGGACTGAGTAGTTCTACCAAGTGATTACCATGCATATTTCCATAGAACATCATATAATTTGGATCCAATGTCAAAACTGCCCGAACATCTCTAAGTGCTCCTTCGTACTCCTCCATGGCAATCAAGAACCAAGCCCTCAATTCAAGGCAGTCAGGAGAAACTTTGAAACCGATTATTTTGTTTATTTCTGCTATGGCAGGTCCAATCCTGCTCTCCTCCAGCAAAGAAACAGCTCGGTATTTGTAAGGAAACGAAAGCGTTGGATCTAATTCTGTCGCAGAGGTCAAGTCCATCATTTTCTCCTTCCCAAGACAATACAGAGATCTTTCCTGATACATCCATCCAACAGGTTTATGATCATTAATTAGTGAGTTCATAATCTTATATGCCGCATATGTATGACCGCGTTTATATTTGGCCCTTGCAACTCCAACTAACGAATAATCATGCCCTGCCTCCGCGGCTGCCTCAAACCAATGTTGTGCATCTTTGTATTCTTTTCTCTCAAACATAACAACACCAAATTGGTGCAATGCAAGTTGCTTCTCCCATCCATCTTTTGCGCACTCTACTAATCTCTCCAAGAGCATCACGGTTGTGTTAGACCTCATATCTTCCTCCATTGCAACTTGACTCAAGAAATAATACAGCACAAACGATGCATGCCCTGCCGTAGCAAGCCTATCCCTACCCTCTGGACTACAAAACAATTTCGCAAAACCCGAACACTGCAATGAAGCGGGTAGCTCCCTCAAAACCACCTGCAAGCAAGCCGCAACCAAAAGATATGCAGTCTCTTCAAGTCCATACTCAATGAGCAACAAGGCATCTTCCATGTCACAAACCAGCGATGCCAAATATGTGTCGCAAGCACATTTCATCTCCTCGCAACAAAACCGGTTCGCCAAAGACAACAACTCCAAAACCACATTAGGCTCAATCGTGGTCAAACTTTTAGTCCTACTAAAAACCTCGGCAGCCCTCATTGCCTCTACAGAAAACCCATTCCTCGAAAAATTTATCGTCCCTCTCCTTGATTCTATGAATCCACCATACAACATTGTCTTAAACGGCCTCGAAAGTGAAGCCATATTGAACCTACCACACCTAATTTCATCATCATCGATACAAAATGACATATCCCACCCTTCATCATCCTCATCCGAGGTAGAGCATTGTTGATTATCAAACATCACCAAATCCTCCTCCTCCTCCTCACAATCACGATGACAACTACAAAGATCATAAACCAATTCCGGATCATACCCATTAGCCACCAAAGTAGCCTTAGGACATTCAATATTCCTTCCACAACAATCCATCGAGGACGAGCCAATCAGCTCATCCTCCCTCCTATCATACCTGAGCCATGAGGCCAGCACGACTTTGCTATGGACATCCACAGCATGATGTCGTGCTGACCTCAGACTCCTGCGAAACAATTTCACATCAGACAATCCCTTGAAAATCGAACAATGCTCCAAATAAACCTCAGACCTCTCAATCTTATTATGCAATCCAG
>Ga0209282_1002370_pt1 | contig 10843 bp, 6 predicted proteins | sample Mtrugardesep15_FD_187529 | JGI IMG/M metagenome (GOLD analysis project Ga0209282, IMG submission 187529) | Root nodule microbial communities of legume samples collected from California, USA - M. trunc garden sep15 (SPAdes) (version 2) | ecosystem: Host-associated > Plants > Roots > Nodule...
GAATTCACTTAACAGAAGCAGCTTATAGACACATTGCCAAAGGACTTATTAACGGCCCTTTCTCTGTTCCACCACTCAAGCCTGCATTCGTTAAGATAGCATAGCCTTTTCTAAATGTAATTTTTGCATTTTATTAAACATCAAGATAATTTCAGAAGCTCAAGGCTGTTAACAATAAAATTTTGTAACTAACATACACCAATATCAAACAGCATGCTTTTGGTGTAGATGCCAGTTTTTTCTTGGTTGCAAATCGTAGGTGCCGAATTAATCGTTTTGGTCATATTATCATATACTATTTCATCAAGCAACTACATCTATTTTACCAACTACCCTTTGAAACTTCTTTTCTTTTCAGATTTCAATAACAATACAAGATTTAAATAAATAAAAAACTAAAAAAAGATATGAAATCATGGTAGATGTTCTGTTTGAAAACAAGAAGAGAAGGTAACATGCTGGTGCATTTGAACAGAGATGGTTGAAGTAAGAAAAGTTACTTTCAAAAAAACCAATTTTTTGATATTCATGTTCGGGTTGCTTTTACATTTAAGTGTTATCGTCTAGAGAACCTCTATGTCATATGATTTGTTGGTATGCCACCAAATCCTTAAATAGTGATACAAGAATTTTTGTCAATGTTGTCAAAGGGTTTGATGGAAGGAAATGCTTTTAAAGTTTGTCGTGGAGGTGGAAGTCTTGAAAATTGCAATGAAACTCTTATATAGATACAACCACAAATTATAAATATTTAAACATTTTCACGTCAAATACAATTAAAAGAGAATAAAACTAAATGATGTTGATTGATGTGATCTAATTATTTTTGCTTTAAATTTTTCCATTTGATGTGAGTGTGCCCAAATATTTATCATTTGTGGTTGTGTTTATAGAAGAGTTTCTCGTGATCATGCTTCAAAATATGTCAGTTGGACACAAACCCAAATAAAAATATTTTGACACACAAATCAAGAAAAAAAATTAAACAAAAATAAAATTAATTTTGTTAATTTCATGTGAGTGTGCCTAAATAATATTTATTTGGGGGAGCAATTATTATTTGGGCACAAACCCAAATCAAATTTATTTAAGCACACATACACAATGCAAAAAATTAAACGTAAAATTATTTAATCACATCATTTAAATTTTTTTTTTAATTTTTTTCATTTGTAATTGTGTGCCCAAATAAAATTTATTTGAGATTATATTCAAATTAGAATTTCCCTTATTCAGGGTTATGTTCATGGAAGACCTTCTCTATGTATCATATCATTTAACTGAGTCTATATATAGAAGAAGGACTAAAGGTTTATTAGATTGACCCCACACCATTTCTATGTTAACGTAAAAAAATCAACAAAATAGTAATGTTGAGAAACCATAAAAGACTTTATCTAGATATCATTTAACTGAGGGTATATGTAGATGAATGACCAAGGGTTTATTAGATGAACCCACACCATTCCTATGTGATTGTAAAAAAATCAATAAAATAGTAATGTTGAGAAACCATTTTATTTGGTACGCTCCAAAAAAATATTTTAAAGAGAGAAATTTATTGCTTTTCATTAGCTATCAAATCACAGATATATGACGGTACATCATCATAAATGTGGGAGCTAGCATGAGATGGGGCTACCCTAACTAATTCACGAGCGACTTCATATGCTTGCCTTCTATTGAACTAGACATGAGAGTTCTAAAAATTATAATCAAACAATTGCCTACAAGCCTGAATAATACAACCTAGTTCACTACTATCAACTAGGTTTAAAAATTACAATCAAACACGGCTACGATCCAATATTTTTTGGTGAGCGACAATGTGAATCACTTCATATATAAAATCAATATCTAAGGGCACAACTATATTGAAAGCTTAACCGCACAAATTGAGTTTTAAGTGGTAAACCGCATAAATTGAGTGTTAGGCCTTGCACAAACTAGTCCCCGTAACTTTTTACATCTCTTGTTCACCAAAGTTCATCTTCATTGAAACACCATGAAGTTCAATATCATCCTAATCCTCATTTCCTTCACATTTGGCTTCCCTGAAAAAGTTATTTCAAATCCTACTCCTCGTCCATTTGATGCTATTTTCAACTTTGGTGATTCTTTAAGTGACACTGGCAATTTCCTTGCCACTAGTGCCAATTTATTCTCAGCCATAGGTCAGCCTCCTTATGGTGAAACCTTCTTTAGACATGCAACCGGTCGTTGCTCAAATGGACGACTAGTGATTGATTTCATAGGTATGTAGTTCTATGATGTATATATACGTGACTAAATGATATTGCTAAGAATCACAATCAAATGTGATTGATGCGACCTCATTTGAGGTTGTTTTTTAATCAAAGAAATAGAAAATCTTGATATCAAAGTTTAGATTGTAACAATAAACCTTATTTTAATACCTATCATATGTATTGAAAATTATAGTGTTAATAATTTTCAATAATGGTGAATTTTGGTTGCAGCTGAGGCATACGGATTACCATATTTGCAACCATATCTGAAAGTAATCAAAAGTCGTCAAATCATCCGCAATGGAGTAAATTTTGCAGTTGCTGGAGCCACAGCGCTTGATGTAGAATTCTTCAACAAAGAAGTGCGAAAATTGCTATGGACAAATCATTCATTGAACATTCAGCTTGGCTGGTTCAAAAAGCTGAAACCTTCCTTTTGTACTACTAAACAAAGTAACATATAAAATTCATTGACCATCCCAAATGAAACTATTGTATGAAATTTCCAATAACAAAACTGTTTTTATTCTGTCACAGATTGTGATAGCTACTTCAAAAGGTCACTCTTTGTGGTGGGAGAGATAGGTGGTAATGATTATAACTATGCTGCCTTTGCTGGAGATATTACTCATCTTCAAGCCATCGTTCCTTTAGTTGTTAAAACAATAACAAAGACCATTGATGTATGTTATATCCAACATAATAATGCATTTATATGAATCACCCTTAATTTGATCAGATATTGATGTTAATAATAACATTCATGCACGCAATACACTCAATTAATTATTTGCTAGGAATTGATTGCTGAAGGAGCAGTGGATCTTTTGGTGCCGGGAAATTTGCCTGTTGGATGCTCTGCTGTGTACCTAACTTTGTTTAGCAGCAAGAACATAAAGGACTATGATGAAAATGGATGTTTAAAAGCTTTCAATGATTTTGCAAAGTACCATAACATGCAGCTCAATATTGCCTTAGAGACACTAAGGAAGAAGCACCCCCATGCAAGAATAATGTATGCTGACTATTTTGGTGCAGCAAAACGTTTCTTCCATGCACCAAGACAATATGGTTAGTTTGTTTTTTGTGGTTGTCTAATGTGCAAAAGCAAGTTAGTATTGCATTATGCACAAATTTGTTTTGCACCATTGAATCATTAAATCCGATCACTTTCATATATTTAACTTGACATGTTTTGTTTTGAGCATTCTTTAAAATTTGAACTAAATTGCCTTCACTCAATCACTTGAACTTTAAATCGACACCATCAATATACACGCAGGTCACTATTATAAATAAAAATCAACATTTTAGATTCATTCAATTAATAATGTATATGATCTTTATTATAAACCAAATATATCATTTAATGAATTTAAAATATTTTTTGTTTCTAATAGTGACCGGATTTAAGCAGTCCATTGTCTCACCAATTCAACGTCAAGTTCACTTTTTTAAAACATTGGTTTTAAGGTTTTCATTTTTCTTTTCCCCTTCATATCCATATGACAACGGAAAATGATTTGTATAATTTGTTAAAATCACCCATAAAAATTGAACCAAAAAAAAATAGTAAATTTGTTCTTAAACTTTTGTATCTCTAATACAACAAAATCGTAGCAACAAAATTGATCTAAAATTTTAAAAAACGATTTTGCGATACAATTATACAATAAAAAAATTTCGTCGCAGTCATAAAATAATTGACACAGTATAGGTGACTTAGATACATCGGTAAAATGTGTTATTCTAGGACCGGGATGACATGCTGTAAGTAATTGACGCAGTTTATAGTACGGAATAAACTCTTTAACATGGAATTTGATTCAACTATTTAAAGACTAACTCCTACATTTCAATTCTTATTTTTGATTGTGAAGGGTTCACTAATGATGGGGCTTTGAGAGCATGCTGTGGTGGAGGTGGACCTTACAATTTTAATGATTCAGCAAGTTGCGGTAATAAAGGTTCAAAAGTATGTTCAGATCCATCTACATACACAAATTGGGATGGAATTCACTTAACAGAAGCAGCCTATAGACACATTGCCAAAGGACTTGTTAACGGCCCTTTCTCTGTTCCACCACTCAAGCCTGCATTCGTTAAAATAGCCTAGCCTTTACAAATGTAATTTTTGCATTTTATTAAACATTAAAAGATAAATTAAGAAGCTTTAACAATAAATTATGATGATCAAACAGCATGCATTCTGTGTAGTAGTATAGTGCACGCATTTGAAATGTCAATTTTTCTTGGTTGCCGATCGTAGCATTGGCTTCAAATGATACGGTTCATCTTTAAGGGTATCCAACACTACTTATTAGACACTAAGGTTGGTCACGCAAGCTTGTGACCTAAGTAGGGGAAGTAAAATGTTCGAAGGTCTTTGACATGTGGCAAAAAAAAAATACTACTCATTAAACAAATTTAATCCCATAACTGAAGGTGTCAAATTAATCAATTTGGTCATATACATACTATTTCAACAAGCAACTACATCTATTTTACCTACTACAGTTATGCAATCTTGAAACCAAATACAAATTTGAAGGACAAAATGATATGATATTTATATATATTCCCTTTGAAACTTCTTTTCTTTTCAGATTTCAATAACAATACAAGATTTAAATAAATAAAAAACTAAGAAATATGAAATCATGGGAGATGTTCTGTTTGAAAACAAGATGAAGAGAATGTATCATGCTGGTTCATTTGAACATATTGTTGAAATAAGAAAAGTACTTTCAAAACACAATAGTAGTAGTCAAAAGTTCCACAACAAATGTTAAATTTTGGAAATATACCATCTGAACTTGTAATTTTTGGAATGCATTTTGAAAACTATCACACGTTGCTTAAAGGATGATAAGAAAGAAAATCAAAAAGCTAACAAAACTTGCCAACAAAAAACAAGGTAGCTACTATGAAATGTAACACACATTAGAGCAAGAAATCACAATAGTCAAATTACCTTGTGATATTATTTGCCTATGAGTATCAGCGAAGGTGCGAATCATGAATCATATAAATGTCAGCAACGTAAACATAAAACACCCAACGTGTTTACTAACAATTTTTTAAGCAATAAATAAATTTGAAGACATGTAGGGCAAGTCTTTCGCTCAACCTGCTCATTGCTACAGCAGGAAAGCGGCCAAGTAGCCCTTCACTAAAAGTGAATTGATTTGCGCCTACACACTAAAAGTGTGCCACAAAGAATACCCTATCTCGTGGAAATACCACGCCACCCCTAACTCAAGAGGGAAGCGCTCGGCCTTAGGCGCACAGTCATTGTTGAACAACAAAAGATACAAACCAAACAGCAAAAAAAGCTGATACCTAAGGAGTCCAAATAATTTTTCTAACAAAACTACACACAGATGATTGAAAGGCACAATGAAAAATTCAAGACAACAATCGCAGTAAATAAAAATGCCTCAGACACACCAAGCACAAGACAGATGACACGTCACAAACAAAAAACAGAATGAAGAATCATACAACTAAAAAATACATATTCAATAACATTATAACATTAGAGCAAATATCTATCATAACCAGATGCACAACTGTAAATAGAAATGCTAGCTTAAAGTCTTGGATAAGATTGTGGGCATCAAGTCTTACAACTTAACAAAATTTAATACATTGAAACTAAAACATGAAATAACATTGATTCCATCTTAAGCCTATCAACCACAACTCTGCAACCATTGACAAAGAAAAGATGACACACCATTTAATCTCCCTTCTTCCTAAAGGAGCATCCTTCTGTTAGCCTTGCGCGGCCACCTGTTGGCTGGCACAAGACGGTCTGACAGTTACCGCACACCACAACAGTTTGAGAGTGGCTAAAGACAGTGGTTCTGCATCCAAGATAATATATATATAAGCAAAATAGGAATTCAAAACTATATATTATGTAATCATTCATACACATAATACATATAAGCAAAAATACAATCAATCTATTTAATAATTATAATTAGTAATAAAAAAAAAAATCAACTAAAAGAACAGATCCAACTTACATATTGAAACAACCTTGGCATTTTACATCCTGCAAATAAAGAGAAAAACAAGTTTAAAAATTAATAATCACTGCAAATTACTAATTAAACCGAAAAAACAAAAAGATTAGAAACAAGAATAATACCATGAAAAAAGAGTTTGGTGACTGAACAAGTCTTTTGAGCTTGTGCTTTCTCTTCTCAAGCTCAGCTGGTGGGTTTAACAAATCAATATCATTTTGAAGAACCTGAACAAACACCACACCAAATAGATTATTAACTCTAACAAAACAATTCAAACTGATTCAAAACAAAAATCATCGTAAATTTAAAAACTAATTCCAATCTGCTATGAAAACACAACATGAACATAAATGATATTTTTGAAAAATAAATTCAGATCTGAAAAAGAGGAACAGGGCACTGACCATGTTGGAGCACAGGGAAACAACTCAACGGCAAAAACCCTAAAAATTTCAGAAGGAGTTATCGTTTGGCGTCAAAATGGTTAAATAAACCTGTTTTCTGACCCGGCCCAAGACAAAGTATTGGGCTTGCTAATGAAAGAGATTTCGAAGACAAACATACAAATTTGCTATTGAACACCTGGAAACTACGCATACATTTTTTATTTTTATTTTTTATATTATGTAATTTTTTTCCATTAACTATTCCTTCCACGTCTAGTTAGCTAATACAAAGCCTCTTTTTATTTTAAAAAAATAAATAGTCATTATCGTTTGACTATTCTTCCAATGGTAAATAATACAATTTTTTTTTGTCGAATAGTCCAGTGGTTAGAATTCATCTTATAAGGTGAATAAGTGGGGTGTCCGGGATTCGAACTGCGGCCCCTGCATATAATAATGCATTGTCTTACCAACTGAGTTATGCTCACGGGACAAAACATACAAATTTCAATAAGTAATAAAAAGTGATATTACTATTTTCCCATCAGAATTGAAACTACAACAGGTATAAAAAAAAGATAAATTATTCGCCATAAAAATATTATGCCGACATCGTGATTACGAATACCTCAAAAAAAGTATTTTTATTGTTAGAAATTCAAACCGGTCCTACTAAATTTATGTAAGACCTAAATAATTAGTGGTGTTAAATTTCAAATAGTAGAAATTATGTTAAAAAGAGTGTGGTTAAGGATGTAAAAAAAAAAGGGTAAGATCCCCAAAGAAAAATGACAAAGAAAATGGGGTACATGGGATGATGTAAGAGATAAGTATCATCTATGTGAAATAGAGACAAGGTTTTAATCGGACATTATTACTCCTTATGCTCGGTGAAAATTCTTCATCAAAATTGAAACTTTATTCTTGTTGATTGTTATCATGTTAAGGACTTCACTTTGCGTCGTATGATTAGTTAATTATTTATTTATTTATAAATAAATGAGATTTATTAATCAAAGTCCAAAGAGGACCAAACACTAGTATAATGTTCATACATGAAGAAACACTAGTACAAGTCAACTTCTTTTATAGAATAAACAATTGTGGTAAGATATAATTTTTCTAAAATGATTTAGACACGCACGCAACAGCACAAAATGACACTTCAAACTAAAAAAATATGATAACAATGAACATGAATAAATTCTCAATTATAGCAAAGAATTAATTAAAATTCGTCATCCTCATGATCCATAAGCTTCCATGAACCATCTGATTGTTGAACCATACCCTTATTCTCTACAACCCTCCATGACACTGGTACAAGGTATTCATCTTTTAAACCATCCAATGTTTTATTCACAAGTGCAATATCACGATTAACCTCAAGTTTGAATACTCTTTTACTCCCTTGTGTTCCTGCCACTCCATGCAAATAAGCCTCCAAATTATGCCAACTCAAAAGATTCCCTGGACTCTTTAAATACATAGATTTTCTTGTGTCAATTTTCAACTCTTCACCAACATCTGAATACCCAATAAAAGGGTAGTTTGGAACAATATCTAACTCATTTCGAATGCGTAATGTTGAAAGATCTTTGTAGCTTGCAAAAAGCTTTTGAAAGTTGGTATCACCAACTTTAGGGCTAGCAAATACTATGGCTGTAACTGGTGATGCTTTAAGAGATGGATCACTTGGCTTGTTATAACCATTTGTAACAATGTCCACTGCATTTAGAGTTGCAATTGCAGCACCTAAACTGTGACCTGTTATAGTTATGCTTAGTTCTTCATTCTTGTATTTCTCCACCAACCTTCTCACCTCACTTAAGACCTGCACATATCGATAATTAACATCAACATACAACAACGCTATGCCAATTTATTTTTATTTTTTTTTAAATATTGGAGAAAGCTAGAGAGTTTATTAATTATTAATTAAAGTGTTTAAACTATGTTTGTACCAAAAAAAAAAGTGTTTAAACTATGTTACCTAAGTTAAATTATGGGAAATGTTAACAATTGCCTTTAGGGCACTTGATAAGAGGATTAAAATGAAAATTTTGTCTTAGAATTTGTGTATTCAACACATTAAAACACCAAAAAATAACATTTTCTACATAAAAGTTATCAATTGTTTCTATTTTTTGAATCCTTTTAACAAGACCCTTAAATTATTACCACTAAATTGATGTCTCATGGACATTGAATCGAATATACCACAAATTTAAAATTTGTTTATTTGCTTGATGGATTTGACCTTAACTAAAACTAATCAATCATTTGAATCAAACACTTAAATTTTTATTTTAGCTTCTAAAAGATTGTATTAGTTTGATATTGGTGATTGTTATTTTAGTTTTAGTCCATGTAGTACAAGGGCCAATCTAACACATTTGTAGGCTTAATACAAACTTTTAGTTGAAAACTATGCCACAATAAACTTGTAAATAAGACCTTTATGAATATATGACTATTCCTTAAAAAAAAAATGAATATATGACTATTTCTTTAGGTGGTTTTGTGGAAATAATTTGATCTTCGGATAAAGTTTTCACTAACCAATTTAGTTTGGTTGATATGCAAAATGACAAAAATCATTGGAATCTCATACATACAAATAGAAGAATCGAGGTTCGAACTCCTATCACAACATTTGAACTAACAATTTTGATATTTTTATTATGCGGCTAGCATACAATTTAGTATTTTTTTATTGTGAGCCAAAAATATGACATTGTTGCGGCATGCCGGTGGCTGCTTTTCTAATATTATTCACTAACAGTTAAACTAAGACTATAACAAATAATTTATTTGAGGGTTTATTTCTATGAAAAGATATATATTTTATTGGAGGTCTAAAGCAAGGGTTCGGTCCGCTTTACCTTGGACCCACGTAGTACACAAACCATATTGTTTTTTTTTAAGGGAAAAACCATATTGATTCTAGTAGTTAAAATATGGATCATATGCAAGAACTAATTCCAACATGAGCATATTACATTCCCTAAACCAAAAAATAAGCATATTACATGACTAAAATCAAAATAACAAATATTTTAAATATGAACATAATGAAAAACTAGTATATGGCATGGACAGAAACGATATATTTGATTCAAATATCTCTTTCAAAGTTTGGCAACCAGATGGTTTATGAAAAAGGCGAATCACCTATATTTGCTTCATTCAGCATCATCACGTATACAATACAGTTTTTCTTGTAAAATTCAAAAAATTTATAAACATTTTTTTAGACTAAAAATGAAAAAACTACTAATAACATTTAGAATATAGATTTACCTGGTTTCGGGCACTGGTCTTATTGAAGGGAGATCGTGGATCTTCAGAAGTATAAATGGAGTACCAACCTTGATGCAATTTAGGATCATTAATATTATTGCTATTACCAAATACTTTAGGAGCAGAAACCAAAAGAAATTGAAGATCATTAACCCATTCCAAAGTTTGAATCGTTCCTCTCCAAGCAATGACAATATCCCTTCTCCCCAACACATCTTTCCCCTCATCATTAGCCACAGCAACAAACCCAATCCAATTTGATTCCTTACTCCAAGCTTCTCTAGACAAAGACTTTATAATAAACGCTTCCGGAACATTGATTTCGGAAGTCGCGTAAATAAATTTTGTCACGGAATATTTAAAAGGATTTCCATTTTCTAAATAAACTTTAGAAAAGAAATCATTCTTTGCATACCTACAACTACCTGCAAACTTTGATGCTTTCTCTGTGTTGAAAGCATCGTATGTTGCTTGTGCCATTTCACCATAGTGGATTATGTAACGTCGTAGATCAATGTCAAGAGGATCTAATAGTCCTATCCAATGATTTTCACCGCTGAGTTGTTGCCATTTGTTTGCTATGCTGCTGCTGTTGTTTGGTTTCTTCTTCTTCAAATTGTTTCTCCACCTTTTCATCATGATTGCTACTATGCTTGTTTTTTTTATGTATGGAACCAGAAAGGCCTTCACTTTCATATATACTACATACAAAATTAATTTGTATTTGACTTTGGAAGGATAGGACAATTATGGGCTCAATTTAATGTTTGAGGTTGTTTCATGTTATAATCATAGTATATTGTAGAGGGAGAAGATGCCATTTGTAATAAGACATAATTTAAGAGAGTGTCGGGTTTATTTTTATTTT
>Ga0209282_1002371_pt1 | contig 10841 bp, 3 predicted proteins | sample Mtrugardesep15_FD_187529 | JGI IMG/M metagenome (GOLD analysis project Ga0209282, IMG submission 187529) | Root nodule microbial communities of legume samples collected from California, USA - M. trunc garden sep15 (SPAdes) (version 2) | ecosystem: Host-associated > Plants > Roots > Nodule...
TCTTGTACAACTACTTGGTTGTTGCATTCATGAAGAAGAAAGGATTCTAATTTACGAATATATGCCAAACAAAAGCCTGGATTTCTATCTATTTGGTGAGAATATTTTGAAGTCTATATGTATATGTGATGTTTTTTAGGACAAACTCATGAAATTGTGTTTATTATTATGCAACGATTCGAGCACAATTACAACAAACTTTTGAGTTTTCTTAATTAAATATTTTATGTAATTCTTGTGCATAGAAAACTAAAATAGCATTTTTGTTTCTACTTTTTCAGTAGTATACATTTTAACATTGATTATTATGTTTTCATTGAGAAGATTGTACAAGAAGGAAGTTACTAGACTGGAAGAAGCGCTTCAACATAATTGAAGGAATCTCTCAAGGATTACTCTATCTTCACAAGTACTCAAGACTCAAAATCATTCATAGAGACTTGAAAGCAAGCAACATACTTTTGGATGAGAATATGAACCCCAAAATTTCTGATTTTGGTATGGCAAGAATGTTCACACAACAAGAATCAACGGTTAACACCAACAGGATTGTTGGGACGTAGTATGTTTTCAAAATTTTCTTTAATCCTACTTTTATTTTATTGATGATTACGTGAAAATTTGAGATTATTAACTAATTTCTTGTGCAGTGGATACATGTCTCCAGAGTATGCTATGGAAGGGATCTGTTCGACAAAGTCTGATGTTTATAGCTTTGGAGTGTTGCTTCTTGAAATTGTTTGTGGAAGAAGAAACAATAGCTTCTATGACGCTGATCGCCCACTAAATCTAATAGGACATGTACGTGAATTACTCTCTTTGAGTTTTTTTAATATAAACATTATTATTCCTTGTACCTAATTTGATTAAATTATTAATAGGCATGGGAGCTATGGAATGATGGTGAGTATCTAAAGCTGATGGATCCGACATTAAATGACACATTTGCTCCTGATGAAGTGAAAATGTGCATTCATGTTGGTCTCTTATGTGTAGAACAATATGCAAATGATCGACCGACAATGTCTGATGTTATATCAATGTTAACAAACAAACATGAACTCCCAACCTCCCCAAGAAGACCAGCATTCTATGTTAGAAGAGAGATCTTTGAGAGGGAAACAACCTCTAAAGGGCCAGACACCGACACCTATTCTACGACAGCAATGTCTACATCATGTGAACTAGAACGGAAAATATAAGTAATCAATATATAAGCACTTATTTGAAATAAAGTATGTTCTTTGAAGTGTAAGAAAATTCAAGCCATAATGTAAGTTAACTTAAAAAAATTGCTTAGATATGTAAGTTACGAATCGTTCGAAAAAACCAAAGTTTTCTTGAGATAGATGGGTTGTGTTCGTTTATGAACACTAAAAATCATTTCTTCAATCACTTGTTTTTCCCCTAATCGCTCTTTTTTCTCCAATGACACATTGCTATGGATTTGTCATGTCCATGTGTCAGTGTTGAGCGTTTCTTGATACTTAAGCCATACAAAGAAAAAAAAGAGCAACTTAGTAACAATTGTTGCTAAGCCGTAAAACTATGCAAATGCAATTTAATTTTGTGGTCAACTTGATTAAAATGCTCTCTACAATGGTTTGCATATTTCTGCTCGAATTTTTTCTTTCATAATTCTTTTATTCAATTTTGTAGATTTCGGTTGCAATTTAATCGGATGGAAGATTGAAAGAGCAAATGATTAAAACGAAAACAGATTGCACAAAATAAAATACAACTCTAATTGATTTACATAACGGTTCTTAACTAAATTGTGATGTCGTTTATACTTCTTCTACCTGTGTCTTCTCTTTTTACTTTTTTATCTATTTCTTAGAAGTTATTATGCTTCTACAAATCCAGATTGGGGTGTCACAAAGCAATTCCACTTTCCACCGAATTTGTACATGTCACTAACTATAGTCTTTTGATATCATTTATATGTATTCCCTTTAAATTTGAAAACTTTTTTGATAAGGCTTAAATTGTGTGATAACCCAATTGCAATTTCGATTTGACCATCGAAATCTTCAACAAATTAATAAAAATGAGTTTTTTTGACACAAAATTAATAAAAATGAGTTGAAATTACAAATGAAAGCACGAAAATAGATTTGAAGAAAAAAAGCAGTTATGATCCTGCATAAAAAAATTGGAATTGCTAGAAAGAAAAAAAAAACAGAGATGAGAACAACATGATGGCGTGTAGCAAAAGCTGAGACGGTGCTTTGACCCTCATCCATCAGATTAATCAAACGCCCGTGAATAATGTTGGAGAGATTGACGGAGAGAGCACGGCTAGAGAGGATCCGTATGCGTACAATTGTTAGTACCTACCCATTTCAAAAACCCAATAAAGAGACTCAACAAAAGAGATGTGACATTCTCTCAAAAAAAAAAAGAGATGTGACATCATAAGATCGGTTTCTGAACCTAGATGTACTTGTACTTATATGCACCTTGTCAATAAAAGAAGGCGATGAAGCAAATGCCAAATAGTGTTTTTGATCGTGTAGTTGGACCCAAATTTGATTTCAAATTTTTGGAATAAAGATTTGGCTTATGCGGTTTTAGATTCTTTATTTTTGTTAGTTAACTTCATTTACGAGGAGTTGATAGAAATGAAATATCTTAAAATGAATATTGTTTTGACGAGTGCGGTTGTTTGTTTTTTTAACAAACGAATGAAGGAATATTATTGCAAAAAGATAGTCAAATGAATGAATGATTGATATATTATTACATTTGCATAACAAATTTTAGATGGTTGAAATTTTTAGTATCTAACGTGCTCACCTTTTTTTGTCTCAAGAAAATTCATTGAAAGGTGCAAAGTTCAGATCCAAATGCAATACAACATTTGCACAAAATATATAAAATAAAATTTAAAAAAAAAACGGATATTTTTTTTACACTAAAGCGATAAAATTGAGCTAGAGATTGAAGCTTAAGAAAGTAAGATATTTCAAAGGCTAAAATCAACTAATGCAAGGGTTGATTTCATAATAATTTATTACAAAATTCAAAGTAATGGTTCATTTGATTCAAAACGTTATTATTCACAAAGTGTTGATCAAAACGCAGTTCAATTTATTTTAGAACCACAACTTGTGACATGTAGAGCTTGAATGAGAATGACTAGTTATGCATTTCAATCAAATGTCATTTGTTCAGCTTCATGCCTGATGGACTCAAAAAGTATTGAAGATAAGTAACGCTCTCCAAAACTAGGAAAAAACGCCTGCACAACATTAAGTAATGATACTTGTATAATTCATAAACCATAATCACCTTATAATTCTGCACTTATAAAACACACCTTATAAGTCTGCGTCGAATAAACTTATTAAAGACGGTTAACTTACAACAATGAGCTTTCCTGCTAGTTTTATTGCAGCTGCTGCTGCAGCTCCAGATGAAATTCCCATCTACAAAAGACATTCATATATAATTAGCTTGACAAATTAAATAATAGGAGTGTAACAGGTATTCACTTATAAAATATTTTTTTTACGCGGTTATCAAATCATATCACACAATATATAGATTTGTTGAAATACGTTAGTATGTTAGGCACCGGTTTGGGGGTTTCGACTTAAGTACAACAAATGAGATTGACAGTAGAGTTAGAAAATTATTGATGGTGTGGCAGTTAGTTGGGGGAGGAACATGATTATAAGGGGAAGGATGATGGAAAAATAAGATCATAGTGATTAGTATATTTGTATAGTTTTTATATAACACACAACTGAAGGAAAATTACTGCAAAGTCAATAACAAGAATCACAAGTTATCAGGCCTTACAGGTAAACCCTCTTTCAAGGCAAGCAGCTTAGCAGTTTCTATAGCTTCTTCACTTGAAACCTGTAATTCACAGAACCTTGTTGCTCAAAACAGAATCCCTTGTATTATCAGCTAGTATTGGAAACATTGTTAATATTCCTCACTGTCATCTTCTAATTCTTTTTTTGTCTCTATGTTTCATTAATAAATCTTTTGTGTTATATATTAACAAATCATGCTGGTTTCACTTGGGCAAAAAATGAACAAAAGAGACTCTCATTTTAAATGATGGAAAATACCAGATTCTTTATCAAAATTGATAATTGAATACTAATGTATTAGTGGTGCGAGCTACCTGAATAACTTTATCTAGGAGATCAACTTCCAGGACAGGAGGAATGATACCAGCACCGATCCCTTGGATTCGATGTTTACAAATGGAAAAAGCAATCAGTAAACAGCCTCAAGTGGTTGATCAAGGACTTGCTTAAATAATAAAGAATGAAATTCGGCCAATTACATATGACGTCAAAACAAAAATTGGCCAATTCAAGTGAATAACAATAATCTATAGCCTCTAGGTTACAGGAAAATTTGGACATTTTATACTGTGATACAACGACATTCACATACACTGCAATTAGCATTAGAAGACTGAAGACCAGAAAGAAATACTCAATCATATAATCACCTGACTTTCCTCCATTCAGAACTGGACTTTCAGTTGGTTCTACACCATACACCATAAACTTTTTAACTATTCATACCTTGATCTCTGGGTTTTTCTCCTTAAGGAACTTCCCAACACCTGTTACTGTTCCTCCAGTTCCTATCCTTGCAACCAAAGCATCAATTCTTCCGCCAGAGTCTCTCCAAATCTCAGGGCCAGTTGTCTCATAATGAATCTAAATAACGGCAAATTAATCGGTTTCGGTTTTTTTTCCCAACTCATAAACCAAATTAGGAAATGTGAATTATGATAATACCTTTGGATTGGCAGGATTTTCATATTGATTAAACATATAACTATTTGGCGTCTTCGCTAATAACTCTTCCGCTTTCTCAAAAACACCATCTATTCCTTTGGCAGGATCTGTTAGATATACCTCAGCTCCAAAAGCTCTGAGTAGAATTCTCCTCTCAAGACTCACATAAAATGGCAAAGACACTAAAAGTTTATAGCCCCTCATTGCTGCTATCCAATCCTATGCCGGTGTCACCACTTGTTGGCTCAACAAGAACGGACTTTATACAACCATTGTTTAAAAAGATTAAACTTACTTAGATCATACATTCAACGGTATGAACAATACTATATGTGGCTGAACAGACACACTTCAACATTATAAGCAATAACATTGCAAAATGAAAATCTCAATTAAGCAATAACATTACAAAATGTAAATTCTGTATGCAGAAGTGCATTGCTTTACTATTACTGCTATTACAGATTTAGGTATCGGGAAAAATCCAAGTCCTAAGTTGAAAACAAATAAGACATTAAATGAGTCAATAAAGCGTTATTAGAGAATGACACCTCACAATCTTCCACTCAACCAGATGAAGCTTATGATCCTTCTCTTATAACTACTTAACCGAAGTTAGTTAGCTGGTTCTAGTTAGTTATGAGACGGTTGGCAGTTAGTTACTGTAGAAATTGTATTTCTGTGTACATGGTATCAGAGCAGGTTATGATTTTGTGACCTGTCTCCATGCTTCACTACGGTTGCTAGAGGCGGCATTTGAGCCAACAGCACCACCTTTCAGTTTTTTCAATTTTTAGCCAAATACCGTCCGTCGCTGTCAACTCCTGCGGACTTTCTAACAACAAAACCATTCACATAGATCCACAATCTTTACAGTTACAACCAGTAACTTGCTGAACAAGTCACCTAGTCCATTCTCATTTTGTATATATAGATAGATATGATGTACTTGGAAATCATTCAGATCAATCAATAATAAAATGAGTTTTTCCTACAATTCTCTCTTCTTTTGATCTCATAATAAGAGTGGCAATCCCCCACTTTACCAACAAATTTTATAAGGAATAATTAAACAAAGTATAAAAACCTAATATGATATAAGAACCTAGTTATCAAACTTGACAAATCAGTAACTACCTTTCCAGGAGTAATGAGACCTTTATTCTCAGCATCTTCAATCATGCTCAATGCTATCCTGAGTGAGAAAAACAAGATTATCATTACACATTCTTTATTAGGAATCTTAAAACCTTACAATTCAAAAACAGCTCTAGTTTGTGAAATAGACGAATTCGATTTTCATGCCTGTCTTTGACACTGCAGCAAGATTGCAAGTATTCTAGCTTAGCAGCAATACGAGCTACACACCCTTCTGTTATGTTGTTTAGATATAACAATGGTGTGTTCCCTATTAACTTCACAATCAACCAAACAACAAAAGTATTATTATTTAAAAAAACTAAACATAGAGATAAAGAAAAAACACTGCAACCATGATAGGATAAGACAGTGAAGATAAAAGATAGGAAACAAAGATAGTTACTATGAGAGAAAATATTACTTCAGTGACATCTTTCTTGATTGCACATTGTGGCTCCATGTTATCTGATGAAGAAGGCTTGCAAAATAAAGCTTCATATATAGTAACATGTCAACATATAATTATTGGGCACAGCTTAAAACAAGGAGATTGGAAATGCTGTAGTACTAAGCCAAACTTCACTTAATGTCAGTTTTAGATTGTTGAAAAACTAGACATTGTTTCAGCTTGATTGTGTGTATTTGAAGAATTATTATTCTTTTCGGCTTTAGCTAAAATCCAAAACTATCATATGTATTATGGAAAAATATTTTAGAAATAAGTGTTGGTATCATTATGGGATTTTTGTTAACATCCCTATTTCTTCTCTTCTCAATTAACATCCCTATTAAAAGATCAATATTCCCCATTCTTATAATTAAACAAAATATCTCATTTTTAACCCACTTAAATTAAAAATCACACTTTGAAGTTCCACTTCCTAATTATTTAAAAAAAAAATGCTTAAGGAGGTTGCGCTTGGGAATTATGATAGTGTCTTTAATTTGTTCATTAGTTGTTCCTATTTTATGTGTAGTGCTATAAAATTAACCAAACTATATCGAGGTGTAGAGGTATGAGAGAATAAATTCATCTTTGTATTGTATTTTTCAAGGTCTCCTTTACGATAAAATATGAGTCATATTTAGAGAGGAGTGATATTTGTACAATCAATTTTATACAACTCTCGTGACAACTACTTTTCTCCTCTTTATATAGGACACAAAACTTGTAGGTTACAAGTAAGTCAATAATCACATTAAAGACCAGCAACCACTAACAATTAGTAAGGCCATCCACTATGAAAAAACTAGATCATACGAAGGAACGTGAAAGGCTATGAAGAAAGTGGACATCCACAAATATAAATTTACAATATTCAAAAAACCCTACTTGAATGTCCCGTTAAGAAAGAGCCTCGTTAAAACCTTACATCATAATGATAAGAACCCAATTGTCACCAAAAACAAATACTACCGAAGATATTTGGGAACTAACCATAAAGTCAATAACGTACCCCCTTGACATCCGGCTCTATCAAGAAATTTTGTACCGGACTTCGATCCCACAGGAACTTAACACCAGATTCAAGGTGGTGCTCGAACTAGGACTACATATGATCTCGAACCCAAGAGAAGTGTTCCGAACTCAAGTTGATCCCTGACTTCTTCAGTTAACGGCTTGGGGTCAACTGTTCCTGGGCATGAGCCCAACACGCTAAGGAAACATTTCATTACAGACTATGGCTATGGGACTAGGCTTGAGGAGCAATTGTTCCAAAGACGCAATCAGTATTCTACAATGCTCATCACACATTGATCCATCAATAGCTGCCTCCTAAGACAGCTGGCAAATTGGTGGATTTCCCTAAGGAAACCCTAGTCTCCATCCTATAAATGCTAAAACATGACTCGGGTTAAGATACACATTCTCTAAACCCTAAAAATCCCATACCCTCAATCACAAACCCACTTGATCTTCGGAGTGTTTGCAGGTACATCACTCCCTCTATGGATCTGCCACAATCCTTAATCACAATGTTGTCTCTCCAGCTGTCAATCTAGGTCCAATCCAGATCAAAAAGTAATGGTTCATTTGATCCGTACTCGTGTGAATGGAGAAATTTTAGTTGAAATTCTACCTTTTGTGTCTGACAAATTCTGTGTCAGATTTTACGGCAATAATGTAGTTATAAGAAATATATGACTATATTTAAAGTAATGGTTTATTTAAAGTTTATGTCTGCATGGACACTAATTGAACTGTCTCTCCAAACGCCATTATACAACAAAGTGTTGATCAAATCATTGTTCAACTTATATTATAGACCACAATTTTGACAGTAGAGCTAGTATGAGAACGACTACTGATTTCATCTATTTATCCACTTCAGTCAAATGTCATCTGTTCAGCTTCATGCCTGATGGATTCAAAAAGCGACGAAGATAAGTATCGCTCTCCAAAACTGGGAAAAATCACCTGCACAACAACGATTCAGAATTATTCAACGTTGACGTTAACTAATACGCACAAGGAAACATTAGGAAATAATATTTGTAGAAGTCATAGATCATAATCATCTTAACATGTGTGGAATAAACTTATTAATGATTGTAAACTTACAACAATGAGCTTTCCTGCATTTTCTGGTCTCTTCCCTAATTTTATTGCAGCTGCTGTTGCAGCACCTGATGAAATTCCCATCTGCAAAAGTCATTCATATAGTGAGTATGAAAAATAGTAAGAGTTTAACGGATATGCACTAATGATATAAAATATTATTACACAACTATCGAGTCATATTTGTTGAAATATTTTAGAAAGTATATTAGGACACAGGTTTGGCCTTGACAGCGGAGTTAGGAAAGTATTGATGATGTGACAGTTAGTTGGGTGAGGAACGTGATTATAGGGGGAAGGATGATGCAAAAGATAAGGTCACTCGTTATTTTTCAGATAGAACCCTTATGGTTTGGACTGAGTGATAAATGTCTCTTTTCTGAGGAGCTTTTGCTATGAAGAATTACAGTGGGGTTCCTTCTGTAATATATCTGTTTTCAATCAATAATACAATTAATTTTTCTTTCTAAATTCAGATTCCTATCAAAGCAGCACAACAAAATGACATTACAGTGAGACATTATTGGACGACTCTGTAAAAATTTTGTATACTGTCAATGTATATTCAATAATAATAATAATAATAATAATAATAATAATAAGCATATTTTCCTTCAAAAAAAAAAATAATAAGCATATTTGCTGAGTTTTTATATAACAGTAAACTGAAGGAAAATTACTGCAAAGTCAATAACAAGAATCACAAGTTATCATGACATACCAGTAAACCTTCTTTCAAGGCAAGCAGCTTAGCAGTTTCTATAGCTTCTTCACTTGAAACCTGTAATTCACAGAACCTTGTTGGTCAAAACAAATTCCATTGTATTAACAGCTAGTAGTGGAAACACTGTTTATAAATTCCATAACTTTTCAAGAATCAAAGATTCAGAAGTAATATTCCTCACTGTCATTTTCTAATTCTATTTTGTTTATATGTTTATCTCATAAATCTTTTGCAACATATTAGTAAATTATGAAGGTTTCACTTAGGCCAGAAAAAGAAACAAAAGAGAGTCTCATTTTATATGAAGGAAAAGACCAGATTCTTGAAAGAAAAAAAAACTGATAATTGAATGCCAATGTATTAGTATTGAGAGCAACCTGAATAACTTCATCTAGGATATCAACTTCCAGGATAGGGGGAACGATACCAGCACCTATCCCTTGGATTAGGTGTTTGCCTTTGAAATGTGTTCAAATGGAAAAATCAATCAGTAAACTTCACAAATGGTTGTGCTTGACTATTAAAGAATAAAATTCGGACATTAATATATGACATCTAAACAAATTATAACAATTCAAATGAATACCAAGAATATTTGGTAGCTAGATTAAGAGTAAAGTCAATGATAAACCAGAGGGCTGAGTGCAGCTTTTAAGTTCCAGAAAACAGTCAAGTCAGCAATCTAACAAGATTTGTCCAGATGCCAAAACATAGTGATGCCTGCATTTCAAGTTTTCTCCAAGCCAATTTTGATAGAACAATTATAATGTTTCTCATGAAAGTGGTGTATACCTCAAAGAGTCCTTAGAGGATAAAGTATTAACCTTTTATGTTTGGATTAAGTGTTTTGGAGGATTTTGGAGGGCCAAGTAAAAATTTTGGTATATATTTGAGATTTTAATTTTTTTTCTTTAAAGAATAACACCAAATAATCATATAACATTTCAATCACGCTAAATTTATTTTTAGAAACATTTTATAGCTTTCTTAATTTAGAAAGGAAAAACAAGTCCTCAGCTCTCATGCATAGTTACATACAACAGATTGGGACTTTGGTTCCAACTCTCTTGTTCATCACATACAACTAACTTACATCTATATGTTGTGATACATTGATTAAAATAATATTACGAGTCTTGAATGCCTTTCTTGACTTTTAATCCAAGAATACAGTAAGATTCGCATACACTAAGATTAGCAATAGAAGACCCGAAATAAATACTCAAAATCATAAAATTACCTGGCTTTCCTCCACTCAGAACTGCACTTTCAGCTGGTTCTACACCATACACCTAGAGGGGGAAAGCAACAGAAATCATAAGGTTAGCATAAATATAAATATAAATACTAATAGTAAGAAAATGAGTGTTTCTTTTCCCACCCTACTGATTTCTCGCACGTCCTGCTATATAATCCTGAGTGTAAAACACCCTCCAAAATCCTTCATTTTTTCAGATTTTATAATCCGAATAGGGTGCACGAGAAGGTTGAAAGGTGGGGAAAAAAAAACAGTCTAAGATTTTTTTTAGAGGAGTCCAAGAAAACTTGTTCACATATTCATACCTTGATATTTGGATTATTCTCCTTGAGGAACTTCCCAGTACCTGTTACTGTTCCCCCAGTTCCTATTCCTGTAACCAAAGCA
>Ga0209282_1002372_pt1 | contig 10841 bp, 5 predicted proteins | sample Mtrugardesep15_FD_187529 | JGI IMG/M metagenome (GOLD analysis project Ga0209282, IMG submission 187529) | Root nodule microbial communities of legume samples collected from California, USA - M. trunc garden sep15 (SPAdes) (version 2) | ecosystem: Host-associated > Plants > Roots > Nodule...
AAAAAAAAAAAAGAAGATAAAAAGTGAATATTCACTCAGTGAGTGACTCAGTTACGTTCTCTGCCAAATTGAAACTGATTGATAATACGACACACTGGGATTCATTCAAATTCAACATTTTTTCAATCTTCAACTCGAAGCTGTTGAGCGAGGTATTTAATTGAATTTCAAAACCTTCTTCTTCTTCTTCATTATTAGTTTTAGTTAGGGTTTTACCTCTTTCCAATTTTCAATTCGATTTCCCTTTTCATCTTATTTTTTCTTAAACATTACATCACTACAATAGATACACTCACACAATGCTACTGATTATTTTGCTTCTATTGTCGAGCTTTGTTTTCATCTGCATTGTTTTATTATTATACAAAAAAACATGCATAGGGGATTTTATGATATATGAGTTTCATCAATTTTGTATAATCTTACCATTTCATGATTTTTTATTTTGCTTAAAACATATGAAGCACACATACTCCTTGGATTAGGTGTGTCCGACACTGACCGCCATGATTTCATTGGATTATTATCAGTGTTGTGTCGTGTCTAGTGTTCGTGTCTGAGTCTGTGCTTCATAGCCTAAAACTAACAAATTGATGGATTTAGAATATAACGGCTCCAACTTATTGGCCAGTGACCACATTAACCATCAGTTATTGGCGGTTCGAAATTTGGGTTCCTGTTTTTAACATGAGGATTCTTGAATGTATCTTTGAACCCTAGGAAACAAGATAGCTTTTGTGTGTGTGGGTTTGCATAGGTTAATGCAAGGATCTCTACTTGGTCATAGTCCATGAATAAGGGATTTCCATCCTCATCCTCATGTGGTTGTGAGATGAAGTTTTAATCAACGTCGGACTTGTTATCTGGGAATATCCCTTCTTTTTTTCTAAATCATGACAGATATTGCTTTAATTGTATTTGTCCTAATCTTCTAACATGTTTATTATTTGGTAAGCTGCTGCTAAGTTATCACTATCAATATCTTACATTTGTATTTACTGAATTTGAGCCTTGAAATGCATAATAAAGGGAATTCCTTGTTGTAAACAAAGTTGCTCAGCATTAGTTTAGTTGATCGATATGTAGTGTTGGAACTTGGAACAAGGTTTCTTTCCCCTTCACCCATTGGTTTGATGTTTTCTAGTTTGTATGTGTTGGTTTTTTTGAATTTCATTTGTATTTCTTATTTCTATTTAATTAAGTGAATTGAAGGTTGGAGGTCTTTTATATAGTATAGCAAATAGCAATTCCATGATATGAATAAAAAGATGTGGAGTTTGAGGCTGTAAATCTTTCTTGTTATTTCCTTTCTTTCTGCATAGTTAACTTGAGTGTAACTGTTGTTGAACTGATTATATAGGATGCTAGTTAGTGGGGTTAAGTTCTAACTCATATCTGCAAATAATAGACTCTTAAATCAAATAAAATTTGGTGGCAGTTTTTGTTTTAGTATTGGTTCTCTTTGAGATAGTTGTGACACTTCTGTAAAAATGCTATTGTTGATCATGACATGGGTAGGTATAAGCTTTTAGCAAATATAGGTGAAAGTTGGAGATTATATCTTACCACAATTTATATATCTTGGATCCATAGTACAAAACGACTGAGAAATAGAAGGAGATGTAAACCATCAAATTCAAGTTGGGTTGTAGAAATGGATGAGGGTCTCAGGTATTTCATGTAATACGAAAGTGCTGCTCAAGTTAAAAGGAAAATTTTACCGAACAGCTATAAGACTGACAGTGTTGTATGATGCAGAGTGTTGGGGTTGTAAAGAACCAACACAAAAGATGGGGTAACACCTATAGTAGAAAAGAAGGTGGAAACTAGGCTTATGTGGTTTGGACATGTAGAGAAAATACCTCGGAATTGCAGTAAGGAGAGTAGATCTAATGGAGGACAGTCAAATCACTAGAGGTAGATGAAGACCTACAAAACTATAAAAGAAACTAGTAAAAAAGATCTAGAGATTAATGAGTTGGATAGAATATGGTATATGATAGCGTTGTTTGATTTATGTAGTTGACCCCACTTAGTGGGATAAGACTTGGTTGTTGTTGTTGTTGTTGTTCGGTGTAGTATATGTGAAAGGTGTTTTCAAGGGAATCTTATTGAGCAAATTACTGAATTTTAAGCATTCATGCAGGTGCAGATGGAACTTGAATCCAGTAATCAACCCAAGCAAGAGCGTTCAAGGACAAGATGGACAGCATCACTTGACAAGATATTTGCAGATTTGGTTGTTAAGCAGATTCAACTGGGGAATAGACAAAATGATACTTTTGACAAGAAAACGTGGAATCACATTCGTGATGAATTTAATAGGAAAACAGACCTTAATTTCAATAACAATCAATTGCGGAAGCATCTTGATGTTCTTCGGACGCGCTTCTATAATTTGAAATCTACTAATGATCAAAGTAATGGCTTTGTAATAGATGATCCCCTTTACATTGGCCTTGAACAGTGGGAAGATATAGGGGTAAGTTAAGTTCCTTTCTTTATACCAATATTTCCTTATGCGTTATTCTCTAAATTGAATTGTTTACTTTAGAAGAGTCAAATCTAATTTTATATATGAATCTGTTACGTTTTCTATACAGACGCAGCCTAGGAATGAAACAGTTAAAGGGAAAGATTGTCCGATATATGAGCAACTCTGTGCAATATTCACAGACTTGCCCGCTGATGGGAAATACGCACAATCTAGTCACTATGGAGAGTTAGATAAATCTGTTGGTATCAATGCTGCTTACTTGACTTCATATCCAGAAATTGGGCTCTCGCATTATGAAAATCCATCATCATCAAAATCCATTCCAGGGAATATCTCAACAGTTGAGAAAGCGACCAAGAATTCTCTTGATAGGAAAAGGAAACGTCCTAATGAGACACAAACTACTAGTCTAGATCAAGACACATGCAATGCTATGGCAGAAGCCATGTTAGAGATGGTTTCGGTGTCAAGGTTAAGAGCAGTAGTCTCGAGTGTAAGTGATGATAAATTTTCCATAACAAACTGCATCAAGGCTCTGGATGAAATACAAGGCATCGATCAAAAGCTTTACTTCTCTGCATTGGACCTCTTTGAGAATCCTAGTTTCAGAGAGACATTCATTTCTTTAAAAAGTGTCAAGATAAGGTTGACATGGTTGCAAGGAAAGTGCAGTAAAAGTTCCTTCCGTTAGTATAGGTTTAAGCCATTTTGAAGTTGGCTTCATTGACTTAGGCAATGGTCTTAGCATACCCTTCTTTTTAGTTTTGCTGTAAGTAATTTTGTTTTAGCTCTTGCAACCTTTCTAAACTGTTTACAAGTGCCATTTCATCTGAACATGATTCCTGTAGTTATTTCTCTATATATGATTTTGATGATCCATTTTATCTACACCTATCTTTGATACCTGTTAGTTAAATGTAAACAAGTGATATCTTTTGCAAATATTAATGTCATGTTAATGATTTATGACTCAAACCATCTTGTATTGAATTTATAAACCATTAACTTCATATAATATTCATTTAATCTGCAATGATAAAGATGGTTGAAAAAAAGAGGAGACTTCAGTTGTACTTCATTCTACTGATAAAGGAACCCAAGCTTATGGGTCAAGCTTAAAGCTATCCTTAATGCTAATTACTTACCCATTATCACTTTTGCTGCAATCAAAAGCAAAACTGACATGGCTTCTAGCAATTTCAGGCTATAACATAGAATTACCTCTCACTTAAGAAACAAAGTATGCTTCTAGTATCGTTGTTACAGTGGCAATACAAAATTTGAACAAATAACCTTGAGCAATTTAGTGAGACCTCTCAGGCTCTCACCCTATCACCATTACTAAAGCTTATTATCCTTCTAAATTCTAATATTGTTAAAGAAGTGATAATATCAGCCATTAAAGATAGTAAACTCATTTACAAGAACAGAACTAACAACGTTGATAGTTATGTAGGCATAGTTACTTTCTCCTGGGGCCATATACACAACAAAATTCAATCTTTACAACAGGACATTCAATAAATAATGTCGACAAACACCAAAATTTTACATAGATAGGTCATGAAAGGGAGTGGCCTAATATCACTGGTTAAAATTGTAAACCAAATGAAAGCATCAACATAATTTTGATAGTTGTATGCGGTGTGTACAGAGACCAAAGAAATTGAACGAGTACATTAACATCACGATTAAATCCGAAATCAGTGCCCCGCAATCTTAGCTTTTCTCAGTCATCATCTTTGAATTCTCTGATCAAATATTAAACACAAAACAGTGTTAGTAATTTTCATGGTTATTGAAAAATGTGTGCCGAATGACAAAATTATCATGGTATACATAATGACTAAACTTCTTCATTATTAAATTACTACAAAAGGGAAAATAAGATTGAACACCGTACCTACGATCAAGGTAACGAGGTTGAATTCCAGATCCTTGACAAGTTGTGCATGTCAGTGAACCCGCACCATCACAATTTATGCAGCGAGAGACCTCCGTCTCAGCTCCACCAAGTTCAACAGTCACATTCCCGGTTCCCAAACAAAATCTGCATTTCTCTGGCGAAAGTGTAACATTTTCAAAGATAAGATTGGTAAAGAAATTATCAACCTAATGTGGACTTGAACTGATTACACTCACAACCTAATGTCTAGTAACCGGCACAAAGCAACCAGACACAATCATAAGCATCGCAAAAAGAATAAAAACAAAATTGCAATAACCTATTATATTATTCTTGGTATAAATAGAAATGAATCAGATTTAGTCTCGTTGGAATAAATACTGATTAATAATAGGAAAACAGTGTTAGCGAGAAGCAATTAATATAATTTTCTTTGCAAGCAAACGCTACCTATAAAAAAAACTTATCCACAAACACTGCCTATAAGCTTATATAGACTTTTTGGTGTATGTCAGGAATCATAAACATATTTTAATTGAGAAATTCCAATGAACTAAAAGCTTATCCAAACTCAGATAAAATATAATAAAAAAAAAAAAAACTAATCTAAACGCTGGCCTTGCACATTACACTACAACAGCAACAATATTATACAAGTAACTAGTTATGTACTAAAAACTACTCCAAATTAACAATAACTTGTCAACTACCTCCATAATGCTCCATTCATAAAAATATAAAGTGTGATGATGAAATTGAAGAGAAAAATGATACTTACGAGCTCCAGAACCATTGCATGGGAAGCAGGGCTGCGTGTTATCTCTCTTAGCCTGCAACAAATTAAAAAAAAAAGGTACATGTATACCATTTATAACTAAATTTTAATCCAGCACATTATTATATGGTATAGTAATATATAAATGGTAAAAATACTTTACAGCATTATCAATTTGTGATTCATAAAACACTGGTATGCCAATTCCAACAGCCACACTCAAAACACCAACAGTTATAGCAACTATCTGAAAAAACAAACACTCACATATTTAAGATAAATATGTGTAACAAAAAAACATTTATTTTTTAACATAAGATTGATAGAAAATAAAATATTGAATTAATGTATAAGAAATAGGAGAAAATTATAAACCGTGTTTTGATCAAGTTCAAGAGCTCTAATACGTGGATAAAATGTGGGTTTTGGTTGAAATTTATTTCTAGCTAATGGTGTAGTAGATAAGGATTTAAGAGGAGAAGAGAGAAAAGTGGAATGTAATTGAGGAAGTGAAAGTGAACAAGATATTGTCATTTCTCATTCACTTCAACTAAGTGTTGAAATGTGTTAGGCAATGGAATGAATGAAACTCTCAATCAACAATACAAGTGAACATCATCATCATCATCCATTCAGTGGTGAAGCTGTCACAACCACATGACATGGTTATGTTTTTCATCTTCCACGTGGCTCCATTGTGTGCATTTTTTTCAATTTTTTTTTTTGGTTATCAAGCTTTGGGTTATCATAGGACCAACACAAAGCCCATTTCTTTGAGAAAATTGTTTTTCTCCCTTTGGTTTTTTTCTCATTTCCACCCGATTTTTTATAAATAACCTCAACGTGAGTTAACATGCGTCGATTTTAGACAGGCTAACAGTATAACAGAGATGATGTTTTTTTAAGCCTTTAAACATGCATTTTTTACAACATCAATCACCGACTATCACTACGTTCAATTACCATGTTCATTTATTCACAATATCTTATGTTCATTATTTTAATTCTCAATCATTCACTACATTTTTTAAAAGAACATTTGTTTGCTTAATGGTAAGCATGTCTTATAAAGATAATTCTTTCATTTCAAAAATAAATCCTAACGAAAAATACAAAGTATGCAAAATAAATTCGAAAACAATAGAATAAGACAAATTAACATTTAGTGTTGTTTAATTTCATATGAGACTCAATATAAGATATTTGACTCTATTGTTATATGATACAAAGACATTAGACCCATAAACAAATCTATTTCTCGAGAGTTTTAACAAAAAATAATCAAATCACAAAAGTAATTCTAACCGAATTGTTCAATTTCATTCAACAATTTCACTCAGAAATCTTATAACTAATACAAATATCCGTTGTTCTAACGGTACAAATCCTTAGAAATTTCAAAGTAAAATGCCAGTAAAATAAGTCTTCAATTTTATGTTGTTTAATGTCAGCTTATTGCAAACCGGAACTATGAACATGTTTGGATAAACAACTTATTTGCAACTTATAACACAAAGCTCTTATCCTGATAAGCACTTATGCGTAACCTTGCAAAAGCTATTTTATAACAAAACATAAAATAACATCAAAATGTTTTTGTATATGCTATAAGTGGTTTATATAAGCTATACTGGAGAACTTATGAAATTAAGTTAAAAAAAGCTTATGAAAATTGTCATAAGTTGTTTTCATAGGCTCTCTCCCAAAAAGAGTCACAAAATTTATGTCAGTAGATAAAGCCGAAATAAACCAATCTAAACATAACCTATGTACATCACAATGAAGTTTACATCAAGAATATATTCAGCACAATTGGTTATGTTGTCAGCATTTGTTTGAACTACTACTAATATTTGCTTTTGAAAATACTTCTTGTATGTTGATGATAACTATCAATTTCACTGCAAAGTAGAATTTAAATTTAAAATGTTAAACCAACTAAAGTTTCCCTGGAAAACAAGTTAATACTGTCTGTTACACTTAATCGTGAAGACCTGCTGTACAGAGGAGCTGATGCAAATATCCATCCCATCAAAATATGATTCCATAAAAAAGTGGCATCAAGTACTACGATTCCGTGCCTAGACAAATTCATAAAAAAAGAAATAAAATGAAGCAACAAATCCGAAACCGTTACATAACGCTTTAAAATGGTCCAACTACCCTATTTTCGGCTAAACATCGACAATTTTGTGCTACTGGGTTCCTACTGATCTGGTTTTTCTTAGTCTTCCCCGTGTAACCCGAATACTTTCTTCCATTCTGGTCTCCTCCTTTACAAGAGATTTTCCATTTTCAGTTGCTGAAGAGGAGGATGTTGCTGTTGATTCAATATTCTTTGGGTCTGACTCTGTTGATGAAGAAGATATGATAATTGTTTCAGATGAAGGATTAGACTTCTGGGTAATTAAAGCTGCTACAGAAGATTTTTGAGTAGTTAAACCAGCTACAGGAGGCTTCTGGTTATTTAAAGCAGCTACAGAAGACTTCTGCTTGTTTAAACCTGCAACAGGAGGGGCTACTTTAGGAGCTTGTGGAGAATCCAATAACTCCTCTTTTACTTCCTTTTGGAACTGACTTGAAGTTGTGCTAGAGGCAGGAGATGGGGGTTCTTCAACTTGTGGTTCTGTAGCAGCGGCTGGTTGGCCCTTGGCAGGTGCAGGTTTACGAACTCTCACACCCGGTCCCGGTCGTTGCTGCAATTTCAAGAGAATTTGTTTGTTAAGTGAAAGCATGCAAGAAGAAGAGTGAGATATGTTAAGAGAATAAAATGGTTGATGTAACATTGTTAGTTACAAGTTAATTAGGTTGCCAAGTTTTTGTTGCTGCCATAATTAGTGCTATATAATCATTTTTTTGTATCGAATTTGTTCATATATTGAATATGAATTATGATTGCATGATAAAGAGTTACTTCCCTTTCTCCCATTTTCCTCCAACAATGAATACTTTCAAGATGGAAGAGAAAGGAAAGGATATATAATGCCAGCAAAGAACACTACAATATGCATACTAACGATCAATCAAATGTTAATCTACAAAATTCCTAGTGAATAACAACTTTACGATGTTTAATGATACAAAAACATGGAATGAAATATATTCAACAGTATAAACGAATAAAACAACTTTACGATGTCTAACAATACAAACACATGGAATGAAATATATTCAATGATATAAACGAAAAAAATATGTGAGTCATTTTGCTTATCAGAAGAAGAAAAAAAACGAGAGTCATTCCAGTTATTAGTTGGTTTCCTTGTTCAAATCACCCTAGATTAAATATTTAACAGGTATGTATTAAGTTGTATGTGGCTTTAACTGTGTTCTGATATTCACATCCATAAGTACTTATATCCAAAGTTAAGTCAAACTCAAATGTAATAGCAAACAAAACCAATGCATAATCATAGTGTACCTGAGCGGGCTGAGGTGCTGGTGTTGATTGTGCTGAAACAAACTTCAAAATGTCATATATTCTAGTCTGACCGTAACTAACAGCTCTTTGAGAATACAAAACTACATAATCTCCCGCCCTTGTCCTTAGTTCCGACAAGCTCCGATCAATTTCTGGCTCATGTTTTGCAACATATGGTTTAAAGAAGGAATCATATACATATGTTGTTCCCTGACACAAACGTAAACTTTCCCATCATATTGAAGAAATGCAAATAATATGCTTATATCAGATTCTACCACAGAAAATAGTTATATACCTTTGTTTTGGGGTACCACAAAAATATGAAAAATGCCAACTTAGCTTCACAATACATTGGGACCCTTCAAGAAGAAATCAATTAAAAAATAAGAATCCATGATAAACTGTATTTGAATTAGAACAGAAAACTTAAATGATAGAGTCATCTACCATGATACAAAAGTATCTCCAAATCTCTCACAAACTGTCATAACAGCAACCAAAATCCTGCAACATGTAAAAATAAAAACAGGATCAGTATCATTTTTCACCACAAGTTATCAAATACTAAACGTTTAGCATCAAGGATCAAACAAAATTGCATACCAATACTGGCACCAAAATCGAAGCTGTTCGATTTCCGGCTTATTCCTTTCAACTACTTTATAGCATTCATACGCTGGATAGGCATAGCCAAAAACACTCCTGACATTACACCAAAGGACAAATAAAATCATTAAATTTCAAATACCACAATGCTAATCATTAAACCAGACACAACAACAACCAAGTATTATCTCACTAAGTAGGGTCAGCTACATGGAACAAACAATGTCATAATGTTCCATCACAATGCTAATCATTATCACCATATAGATTCAAAAAAATTGGAGTGTGAAACATACACAAGCGCCCAGGTAAGAAAGGATCCTATCATTTTGTATCCCTGAAATTAAAAGTCAACGATAACCTGTTAATCCAAAGTCCAAGCAACTGAAACTAAAGAACAATGATACTGTTTATATAATTAAGCTTACAAATTCTAATTCATAACTAAAATAGTTCTAACTCCCTGCTCGCTAAAGTTTTAGATATGATACTATCCAATGGACTATATCATAAACCACAATTCAGTGCATGTATAGTTCTGCAGTGACAAAATTTGATTTTGAATTAATTGATTTTACTTAAAAGTGAGTTGAATGTTAAGTGATTTATGATTGAATACATTTACGTGAAAGTGATTTGAACAATAAAAATTTCAGTGTACCTCTCAAAAAATAAATAAATTGTGTAAAACTAGGTTTAGACTCAAAAGCTACAAATTCTAACTTAAATTAGAACCAATTCGACTCATGAACAACCAAACATGTCAAAATCAATTTTAGCTGCTCCAAAAGGTTTTCAGTTTCAAATTCAGATATAGCAAATGCAGTGTTCATAGAAAAAACACTCCTAAGGAATTTTATTCAGCATAATGCTCATAAGAGACATTGAACATCGTAGAATAAATCCAGAAGATTTACACAGCGCAAAATGAAACAGAAAACGAAGAAGAATAAGAAACAGAAAATAGCCAAAGTGTTAAATCTAGAATGAGAAGAGTTTTACTGAATCTGGCGGTGGTGGAGAAAGATCGGCGACGGTGAAGGTGTTGTCGGTGAGAGATGAAAGGGGAAAAGTAACAGAAGAAGAGCCGTTAAATTGTTGCTTTTCAATTTGCAAATGCAAATGTCACTTTCTTCTTCTCTTTCATTTTCATTTTCATTTTATGCTCAAGATTTAGTACAACTCTACTAGTGACCGAGCGATTAGGGTGAGCTAATTACGGCTTAATTATAACTTACTTATTAATTAAATTTGATTGGATATTTTCAACATCTTACCTCCTCACTAAACTCGAACAAACTCGATGATACAGGATCATTGAGTTATTGGTTGAAATGTATCACTCAATTAAATAATAATTTTATTATATAAAATGTATTTTGAGTAAAAATATCATAAAACGACGTTAAAAAGAAGTCGAGAGTAATACTTTTCAAATTGTTATCAAGAGTATAATCTAAATCAATTGGTGATGTCTCTTCTTAGTTATTCATACCTTAGCTATATTAAAAAAAATACCTTAGCTTTATTGAAAAATTGCGTTGACATTTGTACCTAGATTCCTGCTAGATACACTCACCTCTCTTAGACTTGCTATAAAAATCACATTCAACAGTTTTTCACCACAAATGTG
>Ga0209282_1002373_pt1 | contig 10840 bp, 5 predicted proteins | sample Mtrugardesep15_FD_187529 | JGI IMG/M metagenome (GOLD analysis project Ga0209282, IMG submission 187529) | Root nodule microbial communities of legume samples collected from California, USA - M. trunc garden sep15 (SPAdes) (version 2) | ecosystem: Host-associated > Plants > Roots > Nodule...
CTTAAATACAAATGGCAAGTGTCACATGGAAGTTTTTAATTGCATGCCACTTCTCTAATAGTTTTGGAAAGATTTTCTCACGTATTAACGTATATACCATTAAAGTCAATCAAAGATGTTAAACATTTTATCTTATGCTTGGACATTGCAATGGCATGGAAGAATTTGTTATTAAAATTCCATCAAAGTATCAAAATGTTTTTTTTTTCTTTAAGAGAATTGACAAAAGTAGATCATTAATTTTTTTGAGGTATACTCATCTGAAGTGAATTCAATAACCTTTTCATATTTGATTAAGTTAAGTAACACATAAAAGACTCATTTTATATGAAAGATGTGTTACAATGTATTTGTATGGCTAATTTGATAGTGATGATTGTAAAAACTTTCTGAATGATTTAATTTCTGTGTGAAATATTATTCAAACTATTGAAGGAGTAACTTAATTAAAATGAATAAGTTATGTTGTCAAACAATCAAGATGTATGTTGTATAATATTCTTAGTGAATATTTCCAAATGAGGAATATCAAAATGACATAATTTGTCCATTTTAATAACACATTTGAAAATGAATTTTCATAATTGATTTTTTTATGATTATATACATATTATTAGAACTCTTAAAGAGCTTTTGAATTATGTTTAAAACAAAATATGTTGGAAGTACAAAGTTTGTTTGAAATTGCAAGTTTATTATTTAAATGCGACCTTGTGTGTCACGAAACCTATGTAACAATTGTATTAACATAATTTGATATGGACAAATCTAATTGATTAGCTACCAGAATGATTACGATGTCACATGGTAGCAAGTAGAATATTGTACAAGAGCCCAATACCTTTTGAAAATTGTTGGTGTAAGTCCTAGAAGCCAATATTTTATAACAACTTGGTACTTGTATCAGATATTTATCTATTAAATAAAGACATTTCTTTATTTGTTTATGTTTTAAAGTAATAAAGTCCATATAATTGCTAGTTATTTTAAATGCAAGAATAAGAATGATTTAATCATGAGACACCATTAAACACAAGAACACCATTCTTAAAAGATCCGTAGTCAAGCTTTAGTGTGAAGTGAGATAACATTAAAGCATATAGATTATTATGTGAGTAGACTGATGATCACATCTCACGGATCATGGATAAGGAGCTATCAAGTCTTCACATGATATAAACATTAGGAGTAATATTTGTATTGGATTGAATCGCCATGAGAATGATACATAGAAAGTTATGTAAAAGTCACGAGTCATTCTCATATTGATAAGTTGTGTATTCCATCCTTTGACCGGAAACGACTATGTACCGTAGATGTGGAGTCAATTACTTTGTTGTCGTACAAACGTCACCCGTAACAAGATTATTATAAAGTCGGTTGATGGGTAACCCCACGAATCATGGTGAGGGACATGAGTGACCTAGATGAAATTTGTCATCCTATATAACATGATAAATGTCTACGGACCCAAATTGAAGTGGACAAGGGTGACATGCTATGTCTTGTGTTCAATATAGACATGAGGAAAAAATGATAATTATACACAATATATTTATCACATAAAAGTTTCGTCATATCACCTGACATTCTTGTCACTTGGATAGTAGTGATGTATTGCTAGATACCACTCACTGTTTATATATCAAAAGATTTAATATTATTGCTAACGTTACAAGAACCTACAGGGTCACACACAAATGGACAGTTAAACGAGAAAAATAAGCGAGACTTATTACTTGATAGTACATCTAGTAAGTGGAGAAAATAGTTAAAAAACAAGCAAATGAGTTATTGAACTTACATAAGCTCAATAGCGCTTGACTTGGTGAACACACAAGTGGTTCCATAAATAGAACCGTTGTGTTGAAGCATGTACACACTTGACCTAATTCCACAATTTAGAAACCTTAGTTTCCTGAATCCTAAAACCGCTCCCATCTCTAAGACTTCATTTGTACTCATGTCTATATCGAACGTAATTGTACACATATCATTTGTTACTTGCATGGCAAGTAAACACTCCAATACTAACTAACTATATACATTATAACAACTATATACCATATTAGTGAACCAACACATCCTTTGAATCTCCAACATGACTTATTTTAAGTCTAAACATCTATATTTGAATTACAATTCAATAGAGACAAAGAGGAGTAGCTAAAGTTTTACCCAGAAAACTTGTTGAATAGGACATACACGATGTGAGGTCAATGTTTTAATTAATAAAAAAAAGATACTTTCACACTTCATAAACCGTGTGAAGTGTAACAATAAGAGATAGAAAAGGTGGAAGAAAAAAGATAGTGGAAATATTTTAACAGAAATGTGATGATAAACAAATGTAAGAGACGTGTAATAAAATATAAAAGTAGATTAAAAGAGAAAATGTGATTGAAAAATAAAAATAAAAAAGCATTTAACTACTTGTCATTTTTAAGAAGAAAGCTAAGCCTCTCGTCTCGTATACTAATTGGCAACGACATAGTTTATGGACCACTTGGAGAACAATCCTCGTGGTCATTATCTTAATTTATTTTAATCTAATACTATTACTAGTTCATTCAATTGTAATAATATTGTAATTATAGTTATTACCCAAAAAAATAACATTGCAATTGAATACTTAAAAAAAATCTTTAAATATTTGTATTATACTTTTGAGAGAAATTGATATTTGTATGACCATTTTACTACAATTTTTAAACAACTTTCTCTTTTATACTCACATAATATTTTTATCTTCAATCTTCTTTTTCTTCTCTTTATTGTTTATTTTTTTTAGAAAAAATACAAGAATTGTCATCAAAATTATCAACAAATAAATGCACTAATAATCCCCGTGAACTTAGCTCAGTTGGTAGAGACATTACATATTATATGCAGAGCCGGGATTCGAACCCCAGACACTCTACTTCTTTACAATTAATTGTGTAAGCTCTAGTCACTATATTGTTTAACAAAAAAATACACTAATATCATTACTATATTCTTTTAAATATCAATTCAATGAAAGACATTACACCGTACCCACTTGAGTCGACAAAAAAAATACAACGTACCCACTTGTCTGAGTTAAGATCCCACTCAGCTACATACTTGTAAATAATAAACATCACCAAGTGTCCCTTGTCATTTATCTAAATTGTCTTCCTTGGAATTAATTAACTTACATAACTTCATTTCACATACCTTTCAACAAGAGGAAACCCCCACATATTGCACGTTTTTTTTGCTTGAATATACCATCATGGTCCTACTTCATTTTCTACATTTAACATCCACCATATCGACCTCATCCCCATCTATCCAACTTTTTTCGTACGTTACCATTAGTTTAATATTATGTACATATTACTTTATCTTGGCTAAAATCCAACTCTTTAATCTTTTTTTCGTCACACACACACATTTGGCCCATCAAACTGAGTCATAGCACACACTTTAGGACATAGATTTTTAGTTGTCAGAAAATTTTGTATTCACACAGTCGACACATAAAACATCGTTTGATTAATATCAAAACATTCTATATATTACACCTGATTCAATAAATATATATATATTTATTATAAAAAACATCTGATTTAGATCAGTGATCGAGATTGTCAACTGCCAAAACGGACTAATGTCTATATAATCCATTTTCCACTATATATTGATACATGAAGCGTATTTAGTATCAACCTTAGAAAGCAAACCCACATAAAACAAGTACCTAGCTTTATCAAACCTAGCTATTAGCAATGTTGAAGAGCCAAAAAGATTGGCCAGAGCCCATAATCCGAGTTCAATCCTTGTCCGAAGGATGTAAAGATTCAATCCCTGATAGGTATATCAAGCCTCCAACTGATAGGCCAATTGTAGACACTTCTTGTTATGATGATATCAATATCCCAATCATAGACCTTGGAGGCTTAAATGGTGATGACCTTGATGTTCATGCTTCAATCCTTAAGCAAATTTCTGATGCTTGTCGTGATTGGGGTTTCTTCCAAATTGTAAACCATGGAGTGAGTCCTGATTTGATGGACAAAGCAAGGGAAACTTGGCGTCAATTCTTTCACTTGCCTATGGAGGCTAAGCAACAATATGCAAATTCTCCAACAACTTATGAAGGGTATGGAAGTAGACTTGGTGTTGAGAAAGGTGCTATTCTTGATTGGAGTGATTACTACTTTTTGCACTACCTTCCTGCTTCAGTCAAAGACTGCAACAAATGGCCTGCTTCTCCACAATCTTGCAGGTAATATAAGAGAACTTTCTTCTCCCACCTCTCTTAGTTCTTAAAAACTTCATCCCTCCGGATTTGTCAATCCCGAAGGCGAAACATTGTTTTTTTTCTTTTCTTCTTTTGGATTCACTCATCCAAACGCATGAGAAAAATGGTGTTTTTCTCCGCTGGATTGACTATCAATCCAGAAGAGTGTAGTTTTTTTATAAAACAGTAAAGGATTCGTAATTTAATTAGTTAAGTTTTGGGCTTAAATAAGCATTTCATCCCTGTAATTAAAGGTCGTTTGAAATTTCATCCATGAGTTTACTAATCCTCCCATTTTGCCCCTGCAATTATTAATCATTTGAAAACTCGTCCTAATTACTTTTTTTGCTGACGAGGAAAGTGATTAGCCACATGGCAGACGATAATTGGGTTAAGATGAGGATGAGTCAGTAAATTACACTTGAATTTCATCCCTGTAATTAGGGGTCGTTTGAAATTTCATCCCTGAGCTTACTAATCCTCCTATTTAGGACGAGTTTTCAAATGATTAATAATTGCATGGGCAAAATAGGAGGATTAGTAATCTCAGGGATGAAATTTCAAACGACCCCTAATTACAGGGATGAAACGCATATTTAAGCCTAAGTTTTGAGAACTACACATCTAGACTTTGTCGGGAGGCCCAATTATAGGAGTGTTTTGCATATTGGGCTTTAATAGTTTGTCCTGAGGTTCATTGTTCAAAAGGAATAAATCTAGGGATCTTCTTTTCTATAATATTGAGTTTCCGTACGTATATTGAGTTTCCGTACGTTTTATGCAGTTTGGATTATAAAATCCAAGCAACATAAACAACTTATAAAATCCTCTTAAACACGTTAAAACATCTCAGAATTTTAAAATCTGAACAGGGTGTGTGAGAAACTCTTAGAATAAAAATAGTAAGGATTTTGAAATCTAAATAGGGTGTCTAAGAAACTCATAGAATAAAAAAAGTATCTCTTAAATCCATTGGACTTTCGCTTCACCTTACTTATTAGTTTTTATTTTTTTAGAGAACCTTATTTATAAGTTATAAGTCATTTTTGTCTCACATTTTATCTGATATGCCACTTCGTTTACAATGACTTGGGTTCTCTCCTACATATTGTCTGTCCAACAAAAATCCAACGCCAACTCTCTATTGGGCAAACAATCAAAATAAGAGAGAATCCAATTCTTTGAACATACAATTATATTTTTCATTTATGAGCTCATGCATTTACTCTTCATTCAATTGTCTGACCATGAAACCAGCCATAGAGGATCCAATTTGCTTAGTTATCGGTTAAATATGTGCAGGGAAGTGTTTGATGAGTATGGGAGAGAGCTAGTGAAACTAAGTGGAAGATTAATGAAGGCTTTGTCATTAAACCTTGGATTAGAAGAAAAAATTCTTCAAAATGCATTTGGGGGTGAAGAAATAGGAGCATGCATGAGAGTGAATTTTTATCCAAAGTGTCCAAGGCCAGAATTGACACTAGGTCTATCATCACACTCAGACCCAGGAGGTATGACTATGTTGCTTCCAGACGACCAAGTGGCTGGTCTTCAAGTTAGAAAATTTGATAATTGGATTACGGTCAACCCTGCTAGACATGGCTTCATCGTCAACATTGGTGACCAAATACAGGTAAAATTTAAGATTAAAATATCATATTTTTCTCTCACATAAATTATCCTAAATAATGTTTGGCCAGTATTCATGATAATTTAATACACGAATCTGCCCACGTGGAGAGACACATGGGAACTTAGGGATTGTTCTTTATGATTATTTTAAGTTTATTCTTCAAACAACAAATGATACTATGCACATGTCTTTCTTAAAATGCACATGCTCTCTTTACGTACGATGTTGAAAAGGTTAGATAATTTAAATTTGGACTAAACTAAAATTTTAAAAAAATGCACATGTCTTTCTTTATGATTATTTATGATTTTCTCAGATCAATAATTTTAAAAAAAATGTATCATTACTCAAAATATGCATTTTTTTTTAAGAAACTAAAATGAGATATATTACCAAAACAAAGTGTCTTTCTTAGCACACGTTGTATCCAAAATATGTAATTTCCCACACCGTAGCAAACCAAATTTTCCAAAATATGTATTTTAAAATAAAAAACGTACACAATAAGACTAAGTTTAATCTTTTAAATTTTTTTATTATGAAGTGACATAACTAATTTTCAATTCTTTATATTTGCTTCCCTCAACAAAAAAAAAACTTTATATTTGCTGCGTACGTCACCACTAGCATCACCATATATAATTTATATGCTTGGGAGTTGGGATAAAAATGAGTTTAGTAGTTGATTGATTCTTTTAACCTATCCTCATATTATTTTTAAAAAAATTCTATACTATTGGAAATTACGCGCACATGTCCACATAAATAGATAAACATTTGTCTAGAGTTATCACTTGAAGTCATAGGTTTTTTTATTTGCAAGATAAATTTAGAAGCAACTAATGCAACATTTGTCTAGTTATGCACATTTTTTTTATAGAGATCGAGTTATGCAACCAAATCATATGATTTAATCCAATTTACTTGTACGACTGAACAAGTCGCTCAGTGGTTAAACCAACGACTCATAATCTTACCGAGTCGATGATTAATTCAATTTTTCAAACACTAATTATCGTCCTCGTTATTTTAATTAAATTTCTCATTTAACCTTACCAAATCATCTGATTTTATTAAATAATCTTAACTTTGCCTCATTTTCCATCCCATTTTTCCTTTCCCTCTTTGATATATATAAGTCGCATGAATTAATTGGTTAATTTGTTTGTATATGTTGACACTGAACAGGTTCTAAGCAATGCAACGTACAAGAGTGTGGAGCATAGAGTGATCGTGAATTCAGATCAAGAGAGACTTTCTCTTGCTTTTTTCTATAACCCAAGAAGTGATATACCCATTGAGCCATTAAAACAGCTTGTCACATCTGAAAGACCTGCACTTTATCCAGCAATGACCTTCGATGAATACAGACTCTTCATTAGAATGAGGGGACCTTGTGGGAAATCTCAAGTTGAATCTATGAAGTCTTCAAGATAATATAATAATATTCATCATGCTCTAGGGTCATTCTATTATATATTCCAATCCATATCTATATATCTATCTATATTTATAAAATTGCACATTATTTATGAGCCATAGAGTAAAAAATAAATATTTATTGATATATACTTGGAAAAGTTGTTTTTTTCTTAGGCTTGAAATAAATAATGGCTACTAAAGCTTGAATGGATCCCACAAAGATTCTTCATTTTCTAGCTAGGTGAGGTGAGTATTATAATTTGTTTTTGTCTCCCACATGCTAACAGATGATTTGTGGTGATGATGAAATACACCATAAGTTTTCATGTATTGTAATTGTACTACAAAACTAATTATTGAATTTCACTCTTTTCCTTTCCCACTTGTTTATATTATTGTTGTTCTCAAGTTTTTTTTTCTTTCGTTTTTTTTATTTATATTTGTGTATAGCAAATCGCATAAGTCAGCAAATAGTTATTATTGTTGTTCTCAATTTCCCACTTGTTTATTATTGTTGTTCTCATAATTATTTTAGTTGCAATAGTTATGCACGTGATCATATTTTTTATTTTTTTATGCTATCGAAGTAGAAAATGAATTATATCTTACTTTTTTTTAAAGAAATTATTATATCTTACTTGCATAGTACAAGTAAGGATTTCAATACAAACATTTGAGATGTATTGTACTTCAGAGATGACACTTATGTACTATCAATACCTAATTTTTTTTTCCACATTTTTAGATTCATCTCTCCTTCCATCTTTCCATTTATTTCACTTTTTGTTTGATAAACTCACCACCACCACCACAACATCGTTGTTGCTGCCACCCACTACAATTGATCTCAGTGGGAGCTAAAAATCAGACATTCACATAGATTCGGTTAAACGAATAATAATTTAATCACATCATTTAATTTTATTTTAACAAACCAAAATAAGATATATTAACGAAAGCTCGCTCTATTTAACATAAGGCGTGCCTTAGAGAAACTAACAAGTTTACAACAAAAAAGGTTAAGAACACACTCTTAATTAACCCACCAAAAAACAAAAAATCTCTTGACCAATTCCAAGACAAGAAAATGGACAATACCATCAATTATGATAACCGAAACCAAAATGTGGATATTTTGCCTTCAACCACCAAAAAGATAACAACTTAATTTTTTTTTTCTTTTAATTTTATTTTTGTATATGTGAGCACTCAAACAGTTTTTATTTAGATTGTTCCCAAAGTACTACTCTTTTTTTTAATAGGAAATTAAAATATTCATTGATGTGGAGTATATAAGAGATACTCATACTCTTGTACAAATGAGGCATTACATATTCCCAGGGAGCCTAGGGTTCGTACTTGTTATCACTCTTCAATTCTATTGTCTATAGTTCCTGCGGAGACTTGATTGAGAGGATTTTGTTGGTAGTTTTACCAACACTCAAGAACTTATTTTCTCCTCTTTCTCCCTTTAATTTTGTGACTCATTGAGTTGGTGGTAAAGATTAGGGTTTGATCAGCTCTTTATTACCTCAAGAATCAAGAACACCTCAAAGCGAATCAAAGCATGGTGGATTTGAAATCTTCTTCTCCTCCTAGCTTGTTCTCAATTTTGGGACTGATATAAAAACATGCATGTACTGTATTTTCATTGTCCCTTATAAATCTCTATTATATGTTTGAGTGAGCATAAAATTTGATCATGAAATTTGTAACATGCATACAATACAAGTGGTTTGTTGAGAAAACTAAATCTGGAAATTTTCGGGTAAATCTGCACAAATATTTCTTATGGCCTGAAGCACAACTGATAAGAACCTCTCTACCTGCAACAGACAACGTCTTGCCACTCTAAGAATTTATTTATTTTCTTTCAAACTCGATTTTGATAAAATTGAACACTAATTTCTTGTTCTTCCATGTCCCAATACCTTGTTCATTGACCATACCTTGTTCATCTTTAATCAAAGTACCTTTCTCATCAATGGACATTTTGATAATATTTTGTTGTTTCCGAGTTGAAGCGGCTGCATGAATAAAGACGAGTATTCAAGTCACCCTCTTTGAGCCAATTTGTTTTAGCATGTTATCTCGATACTTTTCATCTTGCACCACCAAAATTATTGATATTTGGCTTCATAATTAAAATAACTTATAGGCTAAATTGCATTTTTGATCCTTTAACTATTTAGGTAGTATTGTTTTGGTCCCTTAATTAAAATTCGATTTATTTTGGTCTCTAAACTTCTCTCTGTTACACATTTTGGTCCTTTCCGTTAGTTTTAATTCAAAAACGTTAGGTTTTCTTCATCTTCTTCTCCTCTTTTTCATCTTCATATCATCTCCATCAACCTTCAACAACAAGAATCCCAGAAAAATTCCAGAAGAAAATGAAGAAAACCTAAAGTTTTTGAATTAAAACTAACGGAAATGACCAAAACGTGTAACAGAGAAAAGTTAAGGGACCAAAATAAATTGAATTTTAATTAAAAGACCAAAGCAATACTACCTAAATAGTAAAGGGACCAAAAATACAATTTAGCATAACTTATATTATTACGTTTCCTATTAATTTTATAATAAGAAATAATTATAATTATTTAAAAAAAAAATCCTATTTTCAATGGTTTAATATAAATTCATTTTAATAATTTATACTTGTATAGCCTTGTTCAAAAATTGGGGATGTTATTTTCCTTCTCCTATGAAATGAAAGAAATTGGGGTTTTTTTTACATGCGTCAAATGAGAGGAGATGTCTCTATGAAAACTAATGGAAAGACGGATATTATGTATCCGTCTATCTCATTTTCTATTGTATTTTGTGTTATTTATATTTATTGTGGTTTTCAAACTCGAAAAAAGTTAATATTAGATTGCTACAAGAAAATTTGTAGTATAGAATATTCAACTCAAATACAGTTATTTTTTAAATTTTCTATGATTTATGCATAGATAGATTTATATGTAAATTTGGAAAAGGATTGGGTTGCTAAGGGTAATTTTGTCAAGGAAAAATTCCAACCCAAATATATTTAATTGATAGTTAACTTTGAAGTTTTCTTTATTATATAATAAAGGTATAAATGTATTTTGTTGTACTTATATTTTATGTTGTTTTTAAATTTGGAAAAAAAAATTGATTGTTACTAGAAGATTTATAGAAAAAAAATCAATTTAAAGATAGTTGTTTTTTTTCAAATTTTCTATAATTTCGGCATATGTTTATATTTATATTTGAAAATAATTGAATTGCTAAGGATAATTTTGTCCAAAAAAAAGTTCGACCAAAATATAGTTAATCGTTGTTTGTTTTAAAGTTGTATTGATATAGGACTCGTTTTGATTTGTTTATTTTTGAGCTTATGAAAATTAGTTTACACAAATAAGTAAACGTTTATATTAAATCATAAGTTCTCTCAAACCACACTAACGAAAATTATATCTTCAAAATCTGTTTATTTTATAAACTACCTTAACTAACATATAAATAATACATAAACACATCTCTATTTACGT
>Ga0209282_1002375_pt1 | contig 10837 bp, 6 predicted proteins | sample Mtrugardesep15_FD_187529 | JGI IMG/M metagenome (GOLD analysis project Ga0209282, IMG submission 187529) | Root nodule microbial communities of legume samples collected from California, USA - M. trunc garden sep15 (SPAdes) (version 2) | ecosystem: Host-associated > Plants > Roots > Nodule...
AATTAAAATAAAGAACACAAGTTCAAGGGTTGTATTAGTTACTAGAAAAACCTTCAAGGCTTTAGGACAACAATAATTCAAGTAGAAGCAGCGTTGAGGAATTTTGTAGAAATCTAGATGTATGTTTAAAAAGAAATTTACAAAATTAACCTTATAAGTAACCTTTTAAGTAACAAATTTACAAAATTAACCTTTTAAGTAACATCAGAGTGCCACTGCCCTCCTTTTCCGCTACTATATATAGAAAGGATGTAATGCAACTATACATATATACAAGAAGAGAGTGGATCCATTTACAAAAGAGAAACAAAAGTTCTATAAAAGAAAAATAGGAGATACAAAAATGGAAATACATTGGATTTGGATTATTTTTGCCACTTTGCTAGGATGCTACAATTTTGCTGACAAAATTGTGAGGAATTTGAATGAGTGGTATTATGATTTCAAATTGAGAAAGAGAGAACATATGCATCCACTACCTCCTGGTGACATGGGATGGCCTATTATTGGGAACATGTGGCCCTTTTTCAAACACTTTTCATCTGGTCACCCTGATGAATTTGTCAATGACATTGTTCTTAAGTCTCTTTCGTTTTCTCCCTACTTTTTTCCTTTTTCTTTTTCTTTAACCTTTTTCTTTCTATAATAGCATACACAGACTTGGTCTTACACCTTTGCTATTTACTTTCTTCGTTCATGTTTTCATTGCGCATGAAAAAATAATTTCACACTTTCCGGAAAATATATGTCAGATAAGAAATCAAATATTTCTAGAAAATTTGACAATTCTGATTTAAGAACATCTATTTTAATTATTTAAAAAATGCACAGACCATTAACTTCTTGTTGATGTTTCAGATATGGACAAACCGGTATGTACAAGACACACTTGTATGGATTTCCAAGCATCATAGTCACTTCTGCTGCTATGTGCAAGAAGGTTATGACAGATGATGTGAACTTTGAGGAAGGTTATCCAAAATCGATCACTAAGCTAGTATGGACTAGATACCTAAGTGGTGAACATAGGTATTTTAAACGACTAGTCACTTCTCCTATCGTTGGCCAAAATACATTAGTTATGTACATACAACGCATTGAGGATATTATAATCGATAAGCTCGAAGAATTGTCTAGCATGAAACGCCCGGTTGAGTTCCTTAATGAGATGAAGAATGTTTCCTTTAAAATCATCTTTCACATTTTTCTGGGATCTTGCGATCCCGCCATCGTCAATAAATTTGGAGATTCATTTAACGTTATGGCTGCTGGTATATTCTCTTTTATGCCCATAGAGGCACCTGGTTTTGCTTTCAACAAAGCACTCAAGGTTGGTTACTTCTATTTCTTATTCCCTTTATTTTCTCATTCTTCTTCTTCTTCTTCTTATGAATATGTTTATTGTCTATTATCACTTTGTATACCTAATTTAGGCACGTAAGAAGTTGGTCCAAATATTACAATCTATTGTTGATGAAAGGAAAGCGCTGCTAAAAAATGGGAAAATCGAAGAAAAGAAAGATCTTTTAGATATTCTTTTGGACATAAACGACGAAAAGGGTGAAAAATTAGAGGTTGATGACATTATTGACTTTCTGATAGCGCTATTGTTGAGTGGTCATGAAACATTAGCAACTACTATGATGTGGTTAATTACATATCTTACAGAACATCCACTTTGTTTGAAGAAAGCCAAGGTAAATAACCTACTATTTTTTATGACAATCTGCACTTTTAATGATATATATCATCATCGATTGTTTTTTTATCATCACATTATCATTAAAAAAAAACTTTAATACATTCATTGTAAAAGAAACTTTAATAATTTCTAGACTTTTAAAGTATTTTTGCATGGGAGAATATTATGAGGTAATGTAGTTTTATATGGTATAATCTCAATTCTTTATTATAAATACTTTGTTTTGATAATATATTTTGGTAATTTTTTAAAATTAAGGGATGTCATGGGTATTTTGTTAAAGATAAATCTAGGGTATTTCAAATACCAAAAAAAATTGAGAATTTGAAATTTCTTTTTCGCCTTATAAAATGATAAGGGTTAATAGTGTTTTACCCTCCTGTAATTTAGGTCATTTTCGGTTTTCCTCTGTAAAATATTTTTTTGGGATTTTGTCCTTGTAATTTGAAATTTATTTGGTTTTGGACCTCTATGACAAATCTCACCCCCTGTAATTTGTGGAAATTTTGGTTTACCCCCACTATAATTTGAGAAAATTTTGGTTTACCCCATGTTAATTTGATCAAATTTCGGTTTACCCCCTGCTATATCATTGATTTTGTACAATCAAAATTCATGAAGGTCCAAAACCAAAAAACTTCAAATTACAAGGACAAAATCAAAAAAGAAAATTTTACAAGAGAAAATTGAAAATGACATATATTACAAGTGGGTAAAGCACTATTAATCCAAATGATAAATATATAGGAGAATATAAAGGATTACACGTATGTTTGTTTGAGGTATACTACAAGATTTGAAGAAAAAAATTAAAGAGAGTGAACAATATCAACCAAAATAAACCACCAAGCCCATACATAGAAAGAAAAAACAAAATAAAAAACCGTCTCCGCCACCACAAAAACCACTAAAAGGACCAGCAAGGGACATGTTCCGTTACCCATTTATAATGGGAGTAGAGGATAACCAAAATTCTTACCACAAAATAACATCTTCCAAGAGAAGAATATTTTTTTGAAAAGAAAAAAAAAATCCAAGAGAAGTATTTAACTTTGGTTTCACCAGTCTCTATTCGTTTCGAGTAGGGATTTAGTTTTTAAATAAAATTTGCTGATAAAAAAGAAATATTTAACACTGTCAACCAGTTGCTCAACATCCAGAGACCTTTTAGAAAAAATAAGATTATTACGCACCTTTTTGCCCTAAAATTTGTGATTTATTGCTCTAATTTTGAATATGAGGAGAACATAAATTATTTTGTGGTTAAAACTCACCATGTTTTAGGCTAAACATCTTTATTTTTGGGGAAAAAATATGGGTTGCACTAAAAAATAAAATTGTAAAAAGGGAAGATTATTTTAGAGTGCGTAATAAAAAGGGAACCAAAAATGGAATTAAAGCTAACTTCTAAAGTCAATACACTATGGGGTGGGGGTTGCCTAATATTTTAGAGTGCCTAATTAAAGCTAACTTCTATCAAGATTTTACTTTTCAATGTTTGAATTGTTTATCAAGATCTTTCAGGAAAAACAAATTATATTGTGTGCTCCTTATCACGTTGAATTTTGATGCAATCGAGTGCACCACATGTACAGTTAGGTATAGACTTTTGAATTCACATAAGATTAAGCATGCAGAGCACATTCTTCTGTTATGATACCATAACATTATTTAGAAAATGATTAAAATGAGCTTATAATTCATTGAATGCAGAAAATAGTTTATGGGTTAATAGTGTTTTACCCTGTAATATAGGTCATTTTCGGTTTTCGCCTCTGTAAAATATTTTTTTGGGATTTCGTCTTTGTAATTTAAAATTTATTTGGTTTTGGACCTTCATGAAAAATTCCACCCCCTGTAATTTGTGGAAATTTCAGTTTACACCCCTGTAATTTGAGCAAATTTCGATTTACCCCCTGTTAATTTGATCAAATTTCGGTTTACCCCCTGTCATATCATCGATTTTGTACGGTCAAAATTCATGAAGGTCCAAAACCAAAAAACTTCTAATTACAAGGACGAAATCCAAAAAGAAAATTTTACAGGGGAAAAACCGGAAATGACTTATATTACAGGAGGTAAAACACTATTAACCCATAAACTATCTAAGAGTAGCTAGATAATTAACTTTTAACTGCGTAATTAACTTCATGCTTCCATATTCTAAAAAGAGTATGGCATACTTTAGAAAATAGTTAGAGGACAGTAAAAATGGCAATCAACCACTCATGTTTTTTTCTTGTAGGAAGAGCAAGAAGATATCTTGAAAGCAAGACCATCCTCGCAAAAACGATTTTGTATTAAGGAAACTAAAAAAATGGTATATCTCTCTCAGGTAAGAATATTAAGAGATGACCTATTGTCTATATATAATTCATGTTTTATTACAATATTACATTGCAAATAAAATATAATTCATTCTAGATAAGATACAACAAAAAATGTTAGAAATATTGATTTTTTTCCTACCCTTGCAGGTTATTGATGAAACATTGCGCCATATCAGTAACTTTTCAGCTTTTCGGAAGGCAGCAACTGATGTGAACATCAATGGTTTTTTAAAATCTCCTCCACTGTATTTCTTGTTATTTTCGGTTATTAGAAGGGAATAATGAATTTAGTATGTCTTCTGTTAAATATTTTAGGTTATTTCATACCAAAAGGATGGAAAGTGCTACTTTGGCTAAGAGCGGTTCATATGGATCCTGAGCATCATCCAAATCCGGAAGAATTTAATCCAGAAAGATGGAATGTAAGTAGGATTAATAATGTATAAGCTATTTTTGTATATAAACAAACCAATTTGAGTTTAACAATTAATTACTAAGAGGATGATGAATATAGAAAGAAAAAAACCTTCATTAAACTTATTTTTGTTATTATAATGAATTTTCATCTTTGAATATTTTTTTTGTATATTTTTTCAATTGAGGTATGATGTTGATTATGTGCTTAGGATTACAACCCTACAACAGGAACATTTCTTCCCTTTGGAATAGGCTCGCGACACTGTCCAGGAAGTGACCTAGCCAGACTTGAAATGACCATATTTCTACACCATTTCATCCTTAATTACAAGTAATTGTATTGTTTCTTTCTCACTTTATTTTTTAAATCAACCTATACACTGATCATTCATGTTTCTAATTTATTTTTCTTTTGAAGGAGTTTTCGTGAAACCATTAAAACTCTGTTTTGTTAACTTTTTCTTCTTAATTTTATAGGTTTGAGCGAATAAATCCAAAATGTCCTCTTACTTACATACCAGTTCCTAAACCAACAGACAATTGTCTCGCTAAGGTTATAAAGCTCTCCGGTGATTTTAAATAGTAATTCGAGATGTTGTTGAGGCATGTATTTGCTTATAAATCAGACTTTGTCTAACATGCATAAATAAATAAATAAAATGGCCCAACATCATCCACAAGTATTTTTTTTCACTATTGGATCATATTATATCTCATTTAATTTAATAGTGGAATTTATTTATCAAGTGGTGAAAATTTGTTTGTATATGATGCAAGACTTGTCTCACCTGTGCAACATATAATTGGTTTATAAGTCAACCTAACTTGTATTTATAAAAACTAATGTGTTATTATTATTAGAGGAAAGATGGGAACTTTGACTAACATGTATGCTTATCCGCTTGTCTATGGAAAGACAATATTTTTTTTTACAAATAAGATCAAAATAAGTTTTTTTTTAAAAAAGATTTTTTTTGTTGTAATGCCGAATATTGTTCTTATTTTAATGAGATTTAATTAATTTTTTATTTTATAATATAAATAATATTATAAAAATGATAAAATAGTTTAAATAAAAGAAAAATATCATAGAAAAAACAATGTATTACTTATATATCTAGTATAAATTATTATCATTATCATTACAATGGCCAGATTTTATTTTATTTTTTCTATATTTATTTTGGGTGAATAAGCTACGTTATGCATTAATTTGTGACTATCAACCAAATTTGTTCATAAATTTTTGGAAATAATCAAATCATCCCTCAATTTATTTCATGCCATCAAATGAGTTCCTCCATCAAATTCATATGTGAGATACATTTATCATGACGGGAAACATTAAACACTAATTTGTCCATCCATGTCACCTCTCATGTACGCAACAATCATTTGCATAGAAAAATTTGATATCAACCTTTGCTTCCAGTGAAAATATGAATACAAAAATTATCAAGCTAGAATTAATGTTTTTTAAAGTATATTCATCCCTGATCCCTTCATCATTCTTCCGCTCCCAATCCAAAAATGCAAAATTAATGTTTGTTTTAATATTATTAGGGTGTTTTATTCTCTATTTATTTTTAACCTAAATTCTCACCAAATTGACTATAGCCTATAATTAGTGAAACATATACCAAAATTCATATATTACATGAGATTTAACAAGTCTGCACATACATGCACTCAAAGTTCTATTATCCACACAAACTCAACCAACACCATCATAAGCATAAAATTTCAAGAGACATTAAGATAATCTATCTTCTTGTATGTGACTCAAAATTGTGCTTGGAGCATTATGTGGAAAATGATAGGCATTATTTTTACTCTGAAGTCGTTACTTGTTTCTCAAGAAAGTTGAATTGCGAGACGATTTTCTTGCTCATCAAGTATGTGATGGGTTCACTACAACATTTTGGCTCTACAATAGTACCTAATTTGTTTAAGATAAAACAATTGGTAGAGTACCAAAGGCAACAGTTTTATATTTGACTTAAATGCATTTTGGATACCCCTATTTTCATTTTTTTGAAGTTTTGGTACCCTTGTTTTAAAATTCAACTTTTTTGTCCCCCTATTTCAATTTTTCTAACTTATGATTCCCCACCTTCACTACAAAAGACTTTGACTTTTAGTGACAGTAAATTTTCATAGGTAAAAGTCCGTATACCGTAGGTATAGCCCCAAATACCTATACCCATGGATTTTTTGCTATCAATGTAGTAATATCGTGATGGATTTTACTTGTCTAGGTTTTACCTACGGATTTGATCTGTAAGTATATAGCTGAATCAGAACTTACAAATCTGTAGGTATAGCTACTTGGGGTTATACCTAAGTCAAATAGACTTCTACCTACGAAAGTACACTGTCACTAAAAGTTAAGTTTCTAGGTGCTTGAGATTATACCTACGGTAAAAGGACATTTATCGACAAAATTACTGTTACTAACTATCAAGTTTCTTGTAATCAGGGTGAGAGATCGAAAGTCATAAAAAATTGAAATAGGGGTATCAAAACTTCAAAAATAATAATAATAATAATAATAATAATAATAATAATAATAATAATAATAATAATAATAATAATAATAATAATAATAATAATAATAATAATAAGGGTACCAAAAGTGCATTTAATTGTGGTGTAAGGTGTTGATGTTAATTGCTAATAACTGGTGTACATGGATCCTCGGCATCAAGTGTCTCTACAACTGCCTCTACTGCATTATTCTTGGCTGCTTGATTGATCGTGTGGCTACAAATATAAGAAAACAATCCACATTAACCATATGGATAAACACCATAGCAACCTTTCCCCCACCGTCTTCAGACTTCTGCCATGATTACCACCGTCATCAAACCATTTTCTTTTTCCATTATTTATTTCAACCTACCACCATTTATTCAAGATATTCATCTTCTTCTTTTTTTTAGTTTTGTTAAAAACTTAAAATGAACTATCAACATATTTTTCATGCAACGATTTGTTTGCACATCGCCTTTATTTTTTTGTCATCTCCTCATTCTGCAGAGTAAAATAAATTGGGGGAATTAAGCCCAACATAATCAAAAATTTGGGGCAATCCAATAATCAACAATGATATTAAAACCAAAATTTATATAGTATGCATCAACAATATGAAACATGAAATTTTGAGGTTTCCATTGCAACAATAAAGTCACGACCCAACCATTGTTGTAAACTGGTATTTCGCGTAACCTCTTCCCCTCCCTCTCTAAGTCAGTGTATCGTGTTGCACTAAAATTAAAAGAACTTGGTTTATTTGAAGCCATAAGATCAATCTAGTGGTCGAGAATAATGCAGCAGAGGCACTGGCTGCCGAGGATCCAGATCCATAACTGGTAGCACCAAAAAGAGTCTAATAACCGTTTTGGGGGATTTCACTTGGTTGACTTTAAGTTTGGTGACTTTTTCTATATTTCTCTCCTAACAAATCGTTCCTTTTCATTAAAATAATTTATCTTAATCGTTGATCTATCAATTAAATACACTAAAATCATCAATGTCACCAAAACTTAAAGTCACACAATTAGTTTCGAAGACAACAGATTTTTATTGATTTCTTTGGGCAAAACGTATAAACACGTTTTGGTATAACTTCTATTTACTTTTTATGAAAGTACAATTGAAATGGAGTAAATAGTCAATTACCCCCTATAATTGTAACATTCGTCAAAAAACCCCCTGAATTTTGCAAAACTTCAAAAAAAGACCTGAAATTGTCAAACGTCGGTCAAATACCCCCTCCGTTAATTTCCTCCATCCAACATGTTGACATGGCTGTTAACTGTCACCCACTCACCTTGCAAATACCCCCTGAAATTTAACATTTACGTGCATATACCCCCCTCTAATTTAAAATTTATGTAGCAAATACCTCCTCAAATTTTACTACTTATATGCAAATATCCCCTTCAACTTTAAAACTTATGTACAAATTACACCTTAAATCATAACACTAAATAAAACTTATTCATAATCTATAACTTATTTACTACATCTCTAATAACAATGAAAAAAAATCACAACTTTAAAATATGATTTTATTGTTCATTGTGTTTATTAAAGTTGCAATTTTATTGTTCATTGTGTTTTTTTTTGTCATTTGTGGGTTACAAAATGCTCTTCCCCATGCAATTCTTCGGTTGGATCTTGCTGGGCGTGATTTAACAGAGCATTTGATGAAAATTCTCATTGAGAAATGATACTCTTTCGATACCTCAACTCAACTGAGAAGGAAATAGGTCGTGGTGGAGAAACTAGCATATGTGGCAATTTTTATGTTCATTGTGTTTTTTAATGTTGCAATTTTTAAGTTTATTGTGTTTTTTATTTCATTTGTGGGGTTAAAAAATGATTTTTTTTGTTTGTTTATGGTGTGATTAAAATCGTGATTTTTATGCCAGTTTTATTTTAAAGATGTGATTTTTTTTCATTGTTATTAGAGATATAGTAAATAAGTTATAGATTAAGAATAAGTTTTATTTATACATTTGAGGAGGGGATATTTGTACGTAAGTTTTAAAGTTGGAGGAGATATTTGCATATAAGTAGTATAAATTTGAGGTATTTGATACATAAATTTTAAATTTGAGGGGGGTATATGCACGTAAATGTTAAATTTCAGGGGGGGTATTTGCAAGGTGAGTGGGTGTCACAATTGTTAATTTTTAAAAGAAAAAAATTAGATTTTTTTTTAAAAATAAATAAAAATATAGTCAATTACCCCCTTGTGACGTGGCATGATTTTTTTTGATCATGTGGCAGTGCCACGTTGCAGTTAACAGCCATGTCAGCATGTTGGATAGAGGAAATTAACGGAGGGGGGTATTTAACTGACGTTTGTCAATTTCAGGGTTTTTTTTGAAGTTTTGCAAAATTTAGGGGGGTTTTTGACGAAAGTTACAATTTCAGGGGGGTAATTGACTATTTACTCAATTGAAATGTGTTCTCTTAGGTATAATGTGTAAAAAAATAAAATAAAATGTCATCGCAAAAAAATTCATTTACCCTAATCTGAGAACGCAAGCAAATTATGTGCGTTCAAACCCTGAAACTCGCTTTCTTGTCCTTTGTTGTTGTTGTTGTTTTTGTTGTCCTTTTATTTTTGCTATTTTTGTTTTGATTAGCCTTGTAACACAAAAAAAAAACCTGAAACTCGCTTTCTTCAAAACAAAAAACAAAAAAAGCTGAAACTCTCTAAATGCTGTCCAATCCTCAAACCATCCATATAAACTCCTTCACACCCTTTGACGTATTCTCAATGCCTCCAAATCCTCATTCTCGACATTGAAACCCTCATCCAAAAGTGCTATGTATCTTTGTTTAGAATTCAAACACTTTGAACCATTTTCGATGGCTATGAGCCCTCGTTCAATTTTTCTTTGAGATTTAAACCCTACGAACCCTCATTCTCGATAGTTTGTGTTCGATAATTTGCGCGCGGATAGATTGTTGTGTGTAGAAGTCATTGGGGTTTTTGTGTTAAGCTTCGATTTTTCATTGCGCCTGTTCGAAGTAAGGTACGAATTGGTGATTTTAGAAATTCACTACCCTCAATTTCCTTCTATGTAAAAACCCTTTATGTTTACTCCTTGCTATATTTGCTTCTATTTTGTGCATTATTTTAATTAACAAACAACAAAATTGTTTCGACATTATCATTACAACCCAAGCCTTTTAAAATTTGTTCTCTTGCAACGCCGGCTAGCCCTTTTGGTTTATAATCATGAGGATCCATGTGGCAATTCCCTCAACTAATTGAAGAATATGGGGATGGTAGGATGAAAACAATTTTCTTGTGTGTATTGGATATAGTTGAGGGCTACGAAGATAAAACTCTTAGGATGTGTTTGGATTAAGTGTTTAGAAGGTGAAGACTTATTTTTCATTTTTAAATTATAGACAATATGAAATATTTTTTTAAATAAATAAGTTTGATTGAAGTGTTATATGATCATTTATCATGTTCTTATTTTAATTTTTTTAGAAACATTTTATATATAGTGTCCATAATTATAAAAAAAAAAAAAAAAAAAAAAAAAAAAAAAAATCCTCTCTTTCCCTCCAAACCCTCCATTCGGACACACAATTGTTATAACTTAAAAGCTCGAATTTGAAGCTTTTGTCATTGTTTATTCTTTATTGTTCAACCCATTATTACATAAATATATTCAAACATAAATAACTTTCTATTCAATTCACTTTTGATCATAATCAATTTTACATGATTAATTCATTAAAATTCAACTTTTATCATTGATGAATGAAACAGACATTATAGCATAATGATGTATTTTCCTTTTGTAGATAGTTTGGTAGTAGATTATCAACCCGTTTGCCTGATTCTTTATTGATG
>Ga0209282_1002376_pt1 | contig 10837 bp, 6 predicted proteins | sample Mtrugardesep15_FD_187529 | JGI IMG/M metagenome (GOLD analysis project Ga0209282, IMG submission 187529) | Root nodule microbial communities of legume samples collected from California, USA - M. trunc garden sep15 (SPAdes) (version 2) | ecosystem: Host-associated > Plants > Roots > Nodule...
AGGCTTTATAGAAACTATTTATATTGAAATTGGTCTCAATAATATTCATTTTAATTCTTATTTTAAATGAATAAAATCAAATATTCTATGTATTACTATGAGCAAATCCAATATAAATCAATTTTGCAAAGACTAAAACAAAACAATAAGGACCAAAAGCAATCAATTAGAGATTTGCAAGGACTAAAATAAATAAATTAATTAATTACAGGCTAAAACCAAAATCTTTGACATTCATATGTACTATTTTCATATTTAAGTCTTTTCGATATTAGACTATTTTTCACGAGTTTATCGACGAAACTCATACACGTTAAATTTTTTTTTATATAATATACATTAAATATTAAAATAAGTGGGGAATTGTGAATTTGACTTTGCAGCTTGCACCCCCAACATATTAAATGTCTTTTAGGGTCTACTACCTTCAGAGCTTTATCTACTAGACTTATACTAGACATTTAATCTCTATATTTGCTTGTAATTGTCCTTAGTGTATGTTTGGTTGTCGGCAGTGAGGATTGATTTTGATATTATTGAATATGTAGAATTGATGTTGATTAAGGTAATTATGATTAAGAGTTGTTTGTGTTTAGATGCATTCATATAAAAGTGAATACATCTATAAATGTGTGTGCGAAAATCAATTCTAGAAGTAAAGTTACAGATCTTAGCTTCGAGAAAAATCAATTTTAAAGACATAATCAATTTTATTCGAACAATCAAACATATGAGATGCAATTCCATACTTCCAAAGTCAATTATGGTCCTCCAGTGAAAGTGTGAAACCAAACAGTATTCTACGAAGAAATCAAATATAGACTAATATATTAAAAAAAAGTCAACATAATATTTACTTTTCGATACCTTAATAAGGCTCATTTGAAAAAGAAAGTCAATTGAGAAATACTTAACAATCAGCTTTCTTTTTCAAATGGGTCTTATTAAGGTATCAAAAAGTAAATAGTAAGGTATCCGTCGTTGTGTTTCCTTAGGATTAGGGGTGGTGTTTGTACAAAATAATAGGAAAAACAAGTCTATTAATTAAAAAGTGTCATTAAGTATTGTTTGTAGTAATTTTTATCTTTGAAAATTGTGTAGTTATGAATTTTACATGTGTTTAACTTAAATTTTTAACACAAAATTTCTTTTTATGAATTTTTTAAACAATGTTCTTACCGCACTTGTTAGCTCTTAACGGGTCTTGCTAACAAGTACAACCGAACACACTTTAAACATTTTAACTTAAACAAATATTTCTGACCGGAGGGTGTATTTATTAAAAAAAAAACAAATTTTAACTTAAACAAATATTTATTAAAAAAACAAATATTTCAATTTTCAATACATTTAATACACACGTTTTCATACGTAATACGTACGGTTCTTAAATAATAGTGCACTCGTTAACATTTTCCAATGCATCTACCATCATCTTCTCCATCTTCAATCTTTTTCAGTGACCCCATTTTAGGGTGCAAAAGTCTCATCCAATCATATTGACGATTCTAGCTGCTAATAAAAAAAAAATCTGAGTATTGTACTTCTGAAGTTTGATGGAATAGGTACCAATTATACAATACTCCCTCCGTCCCAAATTATAAGAAGAAAAAAAAAATCACACTAATTAAGAAAACTAAAACATAAGAATTTGGAGTATAGTTTTTTGTATTTTCTTTGGAAATTTTTTTATAGGAAGATGTAAAAACAATTTTCATTGGCTATTGGTTATGGAAAAAATGAAAGAGAGAGAAAATTAAATGTAATTTGCATTTAATTTTATGAGAATAAACAAAAGTTTTTCTTGGAAAAGAGATTTTTTAAAAAAACAAGATTAAATAGGATAAAAGTTTGTCTTTTTTGCTTCTATTTTGAGACAAAGAAAATGAGTTTTTTTTGCTTATATTATGGGACGGAGAGAGTACCATATCATACTATTTTTGTTAACTTATTTTAAAATAAAATCAAATTTTGAATGAGTTTTATCGATACTCAATCAAATTTACGGGTATCTAAAAAATTTATTAGAAAAAATGTGTATTGTCCATTCTAGCTGCGACACTTGCAATAATAATCAATCATAGTCATAGAAAACTTGCAATAATAATTATAGCTTGTATTCATTGATATTTAGATTTATAGACTAAGGTATTCATTTTTTTATTTGTCATTTAGTTTTTTTTCTCATGAATATTTGTCTTATATAAAATGATTGAATTATGGGGCCATCCGGCCATGTGAATAATGAGTAAAAGATGAAAAAATCATTCGAGTATTCCAGTGAATATCATGTGCCCTGATTAAGAAAGGTGACGACTCCAGCACAGTTTAGGATGAATGATTTTTTTGAAAGAAGTTGGATGAATGATAGCCATGTGTATTTTCACACCGATTGTATTTTTTAATACTAGACTCTCTTTTTTTTCATCTTAAGAGTTTATTTATAGATGAAACTCAAAACACATTCTTTTTTATTTATAATACACATTAAATATGAAGAATTTGGGAATAGTGGATTTGAATCCGAGTCCCAACATATTAATCCGTGCATTTGCTTATATTTATGTAAGAGTTTGTGAACACGATCTATATGTTATAATATCTCAACTCAAATATATATGAGATTTCTATAATATGTATTCGATAAAAATAAAAATAAAAATTATGAACACTATAAATATAATGAAATGAAAAAACTCAGAATCCATCTCTATATGAACGTTTATTATGCATTGAAAACATATGTGCACAATTTTATATCAAAAAGGAAATGAACTTTTTAACGAGGATAAAATGTACTTATTGACATGTCATTAACTGAAAATGGTTTAGAACTACTAGCCGATAGACCTGAGCTTGACTCCTGCTGCGCAACATTTTTTTGATGAATTGTACTATGCAACACAAATGCTGGTTCTTGTGGAAATGGCAGTTCAAGTGAGTGATTATTAAGATATGAAACGACCATTGCCATTGTAGGTCTAGCATTTGGATTTTCTTGGACACATAATAAACCAATTTGAGTGCATTTTATAACTTCAGTTTGAGAATATTTTTCTTTAATATTTGGGTCAATTGCGGTCAACAGTGTTTGGTCATTCAATTGTCTCCAAACCTGTAACATTTATCATATAAAATGTTCATATAGCTATATTTTCATATTTAATCAAAACAAATTTTCTTCACATGCAATACAAACACATGAGAACTAAGTTTAAAAATGCTAGAAATCACACTCACATAGCTCAAGAGACCTTTAGCATCATGATTTGATTCGTAAGACTTGGCATTCCTTTTTCCGGTGATTATCTCTATGACCATTACTCCAAAACTAAAAACATCTGATTTTTCAGAAAATTTTCCAAGCATTGCATATTCAGGAGACATATAACCACTGTAACAAAAAACTATAGTTAGCTTAAACACACCACTTAAAAAGAGAGAAGAACATTAAAATTGAAAAAAAAAATGGTTGTAATTAAGAAAAATTCAAAACTTACTATGTTCCCACAATTCTGGTAGTTTTATCACGATCTTGGCCAATGTCAATAATTCTAGCCATGCCAAAATCTGAGATTTTAGGATTCATATGTTCATCTAATAAAATATTACTGGGTTTAAGATCACGATGTATAACTTTTAGTCGAGAATAATCATGTAAATAAAGAACTCCTAAAGCAGTTCCTCCTATAATTTTGTAGCGATCAGACCAGCTTAACTTTTGTTGTTGAGCCCCTGAAAAATTTTAATGAATAAAGGAAATGAAAAATATTTTTAGTAAATTTCGTGAATAAGATATAATGTAGTGAAATGGGTTCATAAGGCATGTATCACTTTTTCTTTTTTAGTTTCATGCATAGATCGTTTTACACTTCCTTCTCCATATTTATAAGCCTCATTTGGAGAAAAAAAGTTGTCCCTTCCGAGTATAAGTCTCTATGTAAATTATTATGAGCATTTTCCCTCAAAAAAATTTTATTATGAGCATTTATTATTCTAGTCAAATATATTTCGTATTAATACTATTAATTTATCTTGAAAAATAAAAAAATTCTTTTAGACACATTAATATAAACTAATCTTGAAAAATAAAAAATTTCTTTTAGACACATGAATATAAATTAAATAAAATGTATTTTAGAAAAATCTAATAAAAAATGGACAGATTTAAATTCACGAGTCGTATTTCTTAATATATGGAACAAAAAATATCTTATAAGAAGAATAGAGGAAATATTGAAAGTGAAGGTCAAAATTAAGTCCATATACCGAATAGAAAATGGTCAAGACTTCCATTTGGGACATATTCGTAAATGAGAATCTTCTCTTGCTCTTCTAGACAAAAACCTATCAAGGCAACAAGGTTCCTATGTTGTAGCTTGGCTATCAATAAAATCTCATTCTTGAACTCAATCGAACCTTGTGTTGAACTTGTTGAAAGCCTCTTGACAGCTATATCTCGTCCATCACGGAGAGTGCCCTAAAAAAATTATATATATAAATCATTATTGTTAAATAGGAAACATGATTATTTTTTTATAAGCAAACCAATTATGTTAATATATAAGCAAGTAAGCACAAGAAGTGCAAAGATGCAACAAACCCTTAGAAAACATGATTGTAATAAAAATGATTATATGAAAAACAAAACAAAAAACATAGTTGTAAAAGAGAAAATATATTACTGCTTTTTACCTTGTAAACTTCACCAAATCCACCTTTTCCAATCTTGTTCTCATGTGAGAAATTGTTTGTTGCTGTAGCAATTGTAGCTAAATCGAATTGCAACCCCTCTAAAATGGTACTTTCACGTCCAACTTCACCAATATGTTTGAGTTGTTGAATTAATTAGTTTGGAAACTTCATGAAGCTTACAAGTTTTTTTTGACAAAATGAAGCTTACAAGTTTAACATAAGAGCTTGAATGAAAAAAATAGAGACCTAGTTCGTCCCTAAGAAATAAAAAGAATTCAATTTGATTCTCAAAATCTTAAATCAATGTCGATCAAAAGTTTGCCATTTTTATGGATATTTTAATTATGGAGTATTTCAAAATTATTTAAGAGTCAAAGTATACCCTTTTTTTAAGGGTCAAAGTATACTTTTTATTTCTCAATATTTTGAGGGACTAAATAAGAGTTTATTTTTCTCAAGAGATTCCTTTGGATTTGGGCCTTACAGTTTTCTTGGAGGAGAATATTGGACCTGCTTGTTCTTGCTTTTCTCCTTCGATAATAGAAGCAAACAGCAAAGACTATTGCAGAAGCAGCCACAATGGGTATAGTAACAATGATAGCTATTCGTGATTTTCCTTTTTTATTTTCTACACATACAAAAACAAAACTTATGTCATTTTACCCGGAAAAAACAAGCGTATCATTCAAACACGGATAACAATTTTAACGGACAACTTGACCAAAAAATTGAAATCAGATTCTAATAAGGGAAATGTTAACGGGTACACGCCCGGGGCACTCTTTTAAGTATCTAAAGTGATAAGACTTTATGAACAAAAGCTTTAAACAAACCTATATTTACCTGTCGAATTAGGTCCTGCAGGCGCTGGAGTTGGTGCCAAAGTAAGAGAACGATAGAAAGGGTAAATTTCAAACCTTATAACACAATTAGGATACAAAACTCTTCCACCTTGCGTTCCTGCACAACACCTTGGAAGATCTGAATTTATCAAATCATAAAGACAACTTCTACACTCTCTTTCTTCAATATCTTGTGTACACTGAGCTAAACAATAAAGATTCTGAAATATATTTATTTTCGCTTCCCTTGTAGCGAATTTCTTTGAAGAAGTAGAAGCTTCATCTGAAGTTTTGTTCAACGTATCATACAACAAACGGTTGAAGCTTTCTTGGTTTGTCATGTTAGTTGGACTTGGGAGAACATAGCCTGGTCCTGTTGCAACTGTTGAAAAGAATGATTTGTTGGAATACCGAACCATGCATTCATCGTACCACATAACTGCTGCAACTGAAACAGTGCACTCTTTATCTGTGGAGAGTCTTTGAGTTGCGTTTCCGACGCATGATGTGCATAGGTTGGAAGGGATGTCACCTCTGCACATATATAGTCCATAAACTGTTTCTGAGTGATTTTTTCCGGTGACGGTGTTGTTGAAGAATTGGATGTTTTGATCGGTTTTTGCTTTGGAAGATAAGGAAGAGAAGAGGGTTTTGAGGTTTGTTTGGTAGGTGCTGTTGGATGTGAAATTGTTTTTTGAGCAAACTTGGTAGAGAAAATTTGGGTCTTGTGCATTAGAATTTGTTGCAAAATTGAGGAAGATGATTGAAATGGTTAAGAGGAAGAAGACTAGTACTTTGATGTTGGAAGCCATGGATGAACATGTATTTGTGTTTTTGATAGAATGCACTTACTAGCTACCAATAACATAGAGTTGCTTTGCCGTTTGTATTTTGTTAAAGTTGTTTGTTTATTATGAGCAAGTTTGGCATTTTATTTCAAATTTGTTAGTTAATTTAGTTTGAAAGGGACTAGGGACACATGGATGCAAATCCATGACCATGAAGCCGGAAAGTCAACTTTTTATTTGGTCTTTTTCATTTGTTTCAATCAGAGGTTATCCATTAATCTAAACTAGATGTAAAGTAGACTACTCTTTTTATTTATACTGCTTTTAATCTAAATTATCTGATTTTAATTGAATAGTCAGGTTTTCCTGTTTAATTTATTTTTTTATTATTAATTAATTACCACTCTGAACCAAGGCAAACGAGGACACACCATAAAAAATCGCCATATTAATTGCAAGAGTGCCTTCGCTAGCTTTGTACTATTGGTACTAGATGCTTCTATTTTGGTTGCAAGATCACAATTACACCGATTAAACTTATGAGTGATATCAAAAAGTTATGAAAAATAGTGATTTAGCCAAGACTCAAGTTCTTGATAACCAATTCAGTGCCTTCGAGATCAACTATTAAAACAATCTACTTACTACAACCAATGATAGAGCAATATCAAATGAATTAAAGATTTACACTTAGTTTTTATTGATTTAAAAAAGGTGTGCGATAAAATGCCTAGAGAAGACTCCTACTTGACATATACCTCAAGTTAATGCTATTAATAGGCTGTTAACATAAGCAACTTCATCTCTATCCAAGAAATGCATGAATAGAGATATTTTGTGCTGTGTAGATAACAATGATATAACTTTAAAATAGATGTGATCGGCTTAATGATGTGTGATTGTGGTGTTAATCTTCTTTTTATCAAGCACTTGACAGATGAACTCTATGAACTTTCAAAATTCACTACATTATTCCCTAAGATTATTGATAAATATTTAATAAACATGATTATAATCATATCTAGAGAAATCCCTCAAAAAAAAAAATCATATATAGAGAAAGAAAACAATTCCATTATTGATTAGAAACTAGATAGACCCCTTTCACTTGACATGGTTGTGCCTTGATGGTTTGTTATGGATTTACCCTTAAAAATGCATCAATTGCTATACCAATGTTCTAAATTTTGGATGGAAGGATTAGCATCCCAAAAATTGTTCACTTCTAAATCTGAAAGCTACTATAAAAAGGCCAGGATGCAGGGAAAATTTTTATACAACTTCCAATGGAAGTAACATTTTTTGACATAACAATCCAGTGTGAAAGAGAGAAAATAAGTATAGATTTTTATACTGAATGATTAGGCTATGAGCCTTTGACATAACAAAAGTCTTAAAATTTATGAGAGTACGAGTGTTGACCTAAAAAGTATACATCTTTTTATTTTGGCACAAAAAAGGAAGCATCCTTTAATACATCTATGTTTGACAATTTCAACATTGAAATACGATCTATATTATCAATTGAAAAGTAGATCTTGTTTCCTGAATTTCTTTGTGAATCAATATTAAAATTCATTGACTTTTGATGCTGTCCTCTATACTGTTAGACGGAACTACAACTAGGAGTTTTCAATTCTAATTGGAATAAATGTGTAACAGCAGCACAACTTATAGCAGGCAGCTAGCATTTCTACATCCATCATAATTGTGCTATCAAATACTAACAAACATTCTATGGCCTCCTTCAAACCCTTCTTTCACTTTATCCTTGTTTGCTTCATTAACTTTGTAACCACCACTAAAGCATGGGATGATGATAGTTTCTCAATGTATTGCAATGACGACTACAACAAAACCACTCTAAATAGTGTCTTCCAATTGAATCTCAAGACTCTCCTCTCATATTTATCTTCCAATGCTTCGGCCAACAAAGAATTCTACAGCGCCAAAGTAGCAGACAAAAATAACTCCTCCAACACAGTCTATGGTCTGTTTATGTGCAAAGGTGACGTCCCTGCTCAACTTTGTAGTCAATGCGTCACAAACACGATCGGTTACAATTCATCATCAACCTCACACCCTGCAGGTTGTTCCATGTCCAATGAGGTAGATATTCGGAAGAAGGATTGCATGGTACGATATTCCAACAACTCTTTCTTTTCCATCGCTGGCTTAAGTTCGCCTTCTAGTTCGTGCTCCCTTGTCAACGTGTTCAACCCAACAAAATTCACGCTTTTAGCTATCAAAACCATGAACAAAGTGGCAGATGAGGCAGCCAATTTTTCGATTGGCTTCAAGAAGTATGCCACAAAGGAAGCAACCATATCTGAATTTCAAACCCTTTATTTTCAAGCTCAGTGCAGACCAGACCTGTCACCCCAAGGTTGCAGAAAGTGTCTGAGTTCTACCATAGCAGCGTTTCAGACCTGTGACATGCCATCAAAAGTAGGGAAATCTGAAGATTACAATTGTTACATCAGATATGATGTGTACCCTTTCTATCGCCCTAGTAATGCTCCAACACCATCACAACTCATTCCAGCTTCCAACAATACAATTAATTCAAATCACTCACAACATTTTGCTTATCTTTCCCACAACTGTTCAACTTCAAGCAATGAAACCATGAACAATGATTTTCTATCAAATCTCAAAACACTCTTCTCTTCTTTGTCTTCCAACGCCATCAGAACCAGTTTCTTCAAGACAACCGTTGGCGCGGTCAATGGCCTCTTTATGTGCCGCGGTGATATCTCACTCTCCCCTGCCGTCTGTCACCAATGTGTCCAAGATGCAACCAAAAGAATATCCACAGAGTGCCCTTCCACCAAAGAGGCTATAATTTGGTATGATAAATGCTTATTCCGCTATTCATACCATTCTAACCTTTCAGGTATTGATACAAGTGCTCCTAAATTTCACCAATTCAATATGGCCAATGGCTCTAACATCAACCTACTTCAAAGATTCACCACTTGGACACTAGCAGATGCTCTATATGAAGTGGAGAATATTCAGACCGGGGCGAGTACTATTAAGAATTATGAAACAAGATCGGTAAAATTGAATGATCATCAAACCCTTTACCGTCTTATTCAATGTACACCAGATTTGTCTGATTTTGATTGCAGCACCTGCCTGCAAAACATTTTCCAAAACGAAATCCCTTGGAGTAGTTTAGCAAGTCCAGAGGGGAAAATTTTATATCCTAGCTGCTATATAATTTTTGGATTGTCCCAATTCTACAACAATGATGATGAACCAGAGGTGTTAGAGCAAGTTATCCCTCCTCCAACAACTAAAGGTAACTGCGTGACTCAATTCATTTCTCCCATTCTTTATCTTATTTCTCTCGTTTTAAAAATTACCTTTTTTTTATTAATCCTTTAAAATTTATATTTTAGCAAACTATAAATTATATTCATTGATATCCAAATAGTTCAGGGTGTGCATTCAACTCTTTAAAATTGCACATATCATTTCATTTTGGGCACCCTATAATAATTTATTCGTGACTAAGAGGTTTACATTCTAGAAAACTAAATACATTAAATAAAAAAATACAATCATCCATGTTAATAGATAGTAGAAACAATAATCCTCTTTAAAATTGCACATATCTTTCTTGTTCGTTCTTTGTCATAATCCTCTTAAACATTCATCATATTAAAAACATTTGCACTCAATATTCTCCAACTCTCATTTTACACGTGTCGTCATAATTTATTAGATTTGTTAAATTATTCTTACATGCTTTTCTTTTTCCAAAATACCAATTTTTAAGGCAAGGCAAATACTTGTCATCTTAATTTTTGTATTTTCTTCTTACAGTAAGGCATTTTTACGATTGTCATGCATTATGTTTTTGTTTGTGGTATTTGAGAATCACTTGTTCATCACTTGTGCAGCGAATAAAAAAAGAAGCCCGCAAACAGTAATAGTTGTTGTCCCAATCATCCTTTCAACACTGCTTCTAACTCTATTCTGCTACTTACTTTGGAAAAGAGCAAAAAAGAGCAGTCATAAGACCTTAATTTTCAAAAGAAATTGTACGTATTTTGATTGATAGCTAGAAAAAAAACTCATTTAATCAATTTACTAACAATTCAAACACATTTGTCTAGTTGGTCATGAAAGTGCCACTTTGGAAGGTTTGCAATTCAAAATGACCGTAATAAAAACAGCAACAAATAACTTTTCACATGAAAATAAGATTGGTGAAGGTGGATTTGGAGAAGTTTATAAGGTGAGAACATGGCAAAGTGTATTTATTTTATGGGAAATGTTAACGAGGACACTTGTTAACAAGACTCTTATTTTATTTTATGATCAATTTTTATGTACAAATGACGGTTTGATTTCAAAGGGCGTTCTTTCGGATGAACGACACATAGCTGTTAAGAGGCTTTCATCAAGTTCAAAGCAAGGGATGGTTGAGTTCAAGAATGAAATTTTATTGATAGCAAAGTTACAACAAAAAAATCTTGTGGCATTAATAGGTTTTTGCCT
>Ga0209282_1002377_pt1 | contig 10836 bp, 10 predicted proteins | sample Mtrugardesep15_FD_187529 | JGI IMG/M metagenome (GOLD analysis project Ga0209282, IMG submission 187529) | Root nodule microbial communities of legume samples collected from California, USA - M. trunc garden sep15 (SPAdes) (version 2) | ecosystem: Host-associated > Plants > Roots > Nodule...
TGAGGTTAGTGTCTATATTGATTCCTAAAGGATCATAAGTAACCTTATCTGCTTCACCCAGCTTCTTGGATATTCTTGCCTTCTGCTCATCTGATATGTCGTTTTCTTCAACAATAGCCTCAAACAACTGAAGGAAAAGGCATCAGTTTCATTGTAAAAGACTAAAAGCCTTAATTTGGTAAGCACGATTATCAACAAAAGAAGTTCCAGATGAAACTGGCAAAACAAGACCTGAGTTAGCATCTGAGAGACTGGATACCCCTCTGCAATGAAATTGTTGACTTCCTTGTTTGCTAAATCAAAATTACCACTTCTGCATGCTTTAAGAAGTGCCTCAACAACCTCCGCTGGAACAATCTGGTTTCAAGATTTTAGAAAGTCAGGAGAAGCAGGAAGGGAGAAAAATGTGGTTTTGTAACACAACCAAATGCACTAAAAATCAGCTAAATGTGCAAGAATATGGTGCTGAGCAAGAATAGATAACACATAGGAAGCATAAGGTAATAGACAACATCCAACGTTTCATGAAATGGCATACAGGCTGCAATTTGGTGAACTTGTATATCAAAGTAGAACACTATAATGAACAGCAAAATAACTTTTAATCCATTTATTTAGTATTTTAAAAAACCAGGAAAGAAACCATTTACAATAACGATATGCCAAACAGGTAACTCACACCTTTCATACAGTTAATAATTATGCCAATCAGTAAGTCTGAGTGCAATGATCATCATCAGACAAGCAAACACCACAGGAAAATGGACATAAACAACTTCAAAATGCATATCATTGTTTTCTTTGATACAAAAACAGAACAAGCCATAGGAACTAGCCTGACAACCTACCCCCGATACAGAAATCAGATCCTTGGAAGAAATGGAAGATCCAAATAAGCGAGCAGCAGACTGAAAATGTTGATACTGGGTCAGTGAGAATAATAAATAAAAATGAGATACATAGATGCAATGTTCAAAAGCTTGGTCATTATTATTCTTCAAGAAGAAATTAATCAGTAGACACTAAGTCAAATCATAAAAATAAACAATCCCTCCATTATCACTAAGACTGCCAGTATTTGTTTCAACTATAGTGCATAAGAGAGTTCCACTTATGCCAACAAATTAGTTATTAATGTAAGGTGAAAGCAAAATCTACATGGAATCAATTGGATATTTCTTTTCTAATATTTTCGAAAGGAAAGATCAGATTGCAAATAAGTGCCCGTATTACAGATCTATTCTACCAAGTGTTAACAGAAAAAGATGATTATTAAGGCAGAAACAGCAAGAGTCTCATATCAGCTGAGTGTGAACCAACTCCCATTTTAAGTATAGGCAACCCCTCTTATTAGCCCAATATGTTATGTATGAACTCTCCAATTCACCATCTTTCAATTGAATTTATTTTCAAGAAACCAGAAAGCTCAAAATTTGAAATCATGCATTCCTACAATTGAACTCTCCCGTTTATAGCACATATGAACTCTCCACTGCATCAACTTTCCATTGGCTTTAATTATTGAACCAGCATTTGAAAACAAAAAACAGAATGAGAGCATACTGGCTACAATTAAACAATTGTCAACACCGGAAGATTTTTTTTAGTAGTTTTGCAATAAATAATAGTTTGTGTATTTCCTAATATGTAGCATTATCAACAAAATTGCTAGTTGCCTAGTTGGTAGTTAGTTTGGCAGAGTCAAGCAGAATAAGCATAGCCATTTAAGACAGGCACAGTGGCACACATACATTATTCAAAGTGAAAAGGCTTTATACAAAAAAACAAATAGAAAAGAAGAAAAATAAACACAGTGTAATGATATCATTAAAATAGAAGTAACGCACTTTTTTAATATGAAGTAACATAAGTTACATGTCTAAAGACATACTATGTTGATAAGGAAATGTGCTCACCTGCAAGTATGTTATAGCCCGACGAAGATCTCCTTGAGAAATATTACTTAAAGTTGAAAGACCCTACAGATGCAAAGATAGTAAAACATAAGCCGCTATGATGTCAACAATACCTCTACAGACAATGGATACCATTAAAAATAGCACAGCCGCCATATAAGCTCTAAGGCTCCTACCTCAGCATCAAGGTAGATTCCTTCTTCTTTGCAGATGTATACTATTCGGCTGCTCATGATTTCTTCAGTCAGTGGCTTGAACCTGAATTTTGCACATCTTGAAGCAAGTGGTTCTATAATCCTACAAAAAACAACAATCTTGTATAAAACCAATATGTCTCCTATCCTCAATAAAGCACGGACAAGAAAAGTAGGAAAAAAAGCTATACAATGTATTGCTTTAGCTTTATAATTTTCCTTGGCATTGATCATGATATTTCCTATTTGTGCATACATTTTATATTTCTTGCTGATATGAGACAAACAAAGTATGTAATAATCAAACTAGAATAAAAACTTTTTTTTTGAACAAACTAGAATAAAAACTTAATTTATTTAAACAATGATACAGAAGTATATCAATTAGAATTTGATCTTAAACATATCAAAGCATTGGACAAAACCAAAATTAATGAAAACCATGGTCATCAAGGTGACTAGAATTCTCAGAGTCCTTAAAGATGTGAAATTGAAAATGCTAAAGAAAAAAAAATCAGCAAATGGTTTCATAGAAGACTATGTACCTGCTAATGTAGTTGCATATAAAAAAGAACCTAGTAACTTTAGAGTAAGTTTCCATCGTTCGCCTCAGTGCATTCTGTAACCAAATTGCAGGTGGCATGAAATCATATCACTTTATTGATTAAATTAAACAAACAAAGCTGTGAATGAAAAATGGAGAAAACATACTTGAGCATCTTCTGTCATTGAATCAGCCTCATCAAGAACAATTATCTTATACGGTGGACACGGATAACCACTGAAATATCATATACCAAAAACATAAGTTACACAAATCTTATAAAAAAAGGGAGAAAAACAAAAACTCAAAAGTATATTGGATTTCACATTTCACATACTTCTTAGGCTTATTGGTACCAACAGCGACAGCAGCGAAATCTTTGATCTTAGTCCGAACAACATTAATACCACGATCATCACTAGCATTAAGTTCCAAAACCCTAGATTTATAGAGCTCCGGTCCGAAAAGCTGATGAGCGATAGCGAGGGCAGTAGTGGTTTTTCCAGTGCCGGGAGGACCATAGAAGAGCATGTGTGGGCACTGTGAGACAAAATTGAAGCGAATGAATGAGTGAGTTGATTAATGGATTAAGAAGAAAAGAGGGTTTAGGGTTTAGAAATGGTGAATTGATTACTTACGCTTCCGGTTTCGAGGGTGTTGGTGAGTACTCGAACTACTTCTTCTTGGTGAGCTACGTCTTTCACTTGCTTTGGACGGCTGAAACAAATTGGGGAGAAATTAAATTAGATATGCGAAAAACATAAATTAGAGAAACAGAAAATCGAAATTGAAATGAAGATAAAGTGGTTACTATTTCTCGACCCATGGTTGAGTGCTCTGAATGATTGGCGCCATATTAATGATTTTTCTCTTCACACACGATTATCTGCTACTCTACTAGTTGCTGCTGCTGCTGCTGGTATTTGTATAGGTCACCACCATTTTCCCGCTATCTTTTCCCTGCAACTGCAACGCAGCGTTTCATACCACTAGAAAAAAGAAAAAAAAACTCAGGGTTATATAAAAAAGTCAGGTTTCATTTAAGATCGTCAATCTTAAAGTTCGATTCACGTTATTTTAATATTAAAAAATTTAAAAGTAATAATATAAAGTTATTGATAGTTGATTAGTGAATCTCATTTAAAAAATTTGTATGAAATACTATATTGAAAGGATTTAGTGCTTATTAAATATTACTATTAAAAAATTATAAATGAGTAATGTTTACGCGTGATACCCATTTTTTTGAAATATTTCATCAAAGGGAAAAAAATAAACATACAGTTTATATTGTATTATTTCAATTCTTAAACTATCATGTTGTACTAAGTAACTTAGCTTAAACTACATTCATATCAAAAGCACATGTTATAATTGATCAACAATTACCTAAAAACCTTGTAATTCACAATCATAGTAAACAATTTCCAAATAACCAATTTTAAAAACCCTAACATATGAAAGTCACATTGTGTTATTTTATGAGATTTTGAACACTTGTCGTTGTTTGAGTTTGATTAATTGCTTGAGGTTGAAGAAATTTGATCAGGTTGGGTTTGTAATTATCATTCAATAACAAATGGTTTGTAACTTCTGTTCATAGGCGAACAATTTGTATCGTCTGATGAGTTATTTTTGGAAGTCAGAAATGCTTGTGAGTAATCCAAAATCTATAAAGAGCAACTTTTTCTTATGTGTTGGTTGAAAAGTAAAAGGTTGGATTTAAACTTTGATTCGACCCTTATAAAATTGAGGTTGATATTTGCACCGATTGTTATCTACAAAACACCCATCCACCTTGTCTTAATTTATTGGTCACAATGCACTCGTTAAAAGTTGATTTTCGAAACTCGTCTTCATCCTTCTTTAAGGAAACCGAAATTCATGTGAAAATAACTTATTTGGATTAAAACAGGGGTGAAGGATGAAGAAGGCGATTTCATATAAAGAAATAACAAAAAAATTGTCCTTTGATGAAAAAAATTGAAACTTTTTTTTTTTGAGATAAATGGAAATAACTTAGATAGAAGAAATTATGACTTTCTTATAGTTGAACGTATTTTTTTTAACAAAGTATCATACACGTACAATTGCATAAATTAATCCATTGATTGTAATGGGTATCATAACTCTCGCTCAAGATAATTTAACATTACTGAATTCACAAAGGTAAATTTAAACCCATTACCCATGATTAACCTGAAAAATATCTCTTGACATATCATTAAGTGTTATCGAGTTGCATGTTTTATATTTAACAGGCAATCCTAACTACTGTTCCGGTGACATTGATTAAACAACTAAAACAAGCAAACCTTTTATAAAAGCGGTTTAATTATTATTTGATCAAAAATCAAAATTCATATTTTCAAAACAAAACTTATATTCATGAATTTATCAACCATTGATCTTGGACACCGGTTACAGTTAACAAAACACCATTTATTATAAATCATTATCTTTACCATCTATATATTAAATACGACGAAAGGCGATCACTGTTTTATTTTCAAAAGGAAAGTCAAACACCATTTAATGATTGAAAAGTTAAGATTGACCTACAATATTTTCTTTGGTTACAAGATTGACCTACAATATAAATTTATAGAAATTTGTTTAAATTTTTTGATAGGTGAAATTTTGTTTAAATTGTTATTGCATAATATTTATTTATGGAAAGTTGTTGAAGTTTTTTATTAAAGGAAATTTGTTGAATGTTTTTTAAAGAGGAAATTTGTTGAAGTTGTTTACATAAAGTTGTTGAAGTTTTTTATTAAAGGAAATTTGTTGAATGTTTTTTAAAGAGGAAATTTGTTGAAGTTGTTTACATAAATTTGTTGAATGTTTTTTATTAAAGGAGTACATATGTTGACAATTTATGCAAAGGATGGACAGCGAGATATCTGATTGACTCTCTAGTTCCTCTCTCTTCTATGCGTCTTATTGTATCTTCGAAATAACAACAACTATGAAATGATCATCTGCTTCTGAAATCCCTTTCCAATCATTTGCTTCATTTTCTTCAATCATCAATCACACTCTTAAGTAAGTTCATCTTTCCCGTCAAATTCAACGACATTACTCATTTTCTTACTCTCTTTATGCGCTTATTTACGTTTTTTTTCTTACGAACAAAACTATAACTGATTCCATTTTCCGTTTTCACATCAATTAGGGTTTCTTAATCTCCCTTTCCACAAAATGTTTACCCGAAGCCGACGCTTCGCTTCTTCTTCATCGTCATCGGAGAAGAAGCCTTCCGTTTCAGTGAATTCAACTTCAAACAAGAATGTTGCCGCCGTGAAGACTCGCTTGACGAAGAAACGTCCCGCTCTCGCCGACGTTACCAATAACAGAAATGCCTCTCTTGTCAAAACCTCCCTTGCTGCCCCATCTAAGCCCATGGTAATCATTTACTACTATCACTCAATTTGAGTTTCTGTTGTGATTGGAACGCTGGATTTGATTAATACTGAACAATCTTAGTGAATTTGCATATGAATAATTAAAGATTGTTTGAATTATGATGATGGGATAGTGTTGCGTAATAATGAAAGTGTATCTTGAAATTGTGTTGATGAAGCACGAGAATCATATAATAACATGCATGGTTTAATAATTTAACATATAGTGTGTTCACCTTTTTGAGGATTATTTTATCAAAATCATTAGGGCCCACCATATATGTTATGCATGTGGAACTTTTGCAAATAAAGTTGAACAATACAAAACAATGGACAAGTGTTTGGTTTTAAGTGGGAAAGTATTTAACGAGTTTAGTTGATATGCATTATTGGCGTAAAAAAGTTTTACACATGCATTCAATCACATCTTATTGCGCAGATATTTGAGGAGATATTTTAGGAATGTACATAATAAAGTAGTAGAATGATTGAATATAATTAGATGTATGTGTAAATTTTATTTACACCATCGGGATATACAACTTAAATCCTAATTCATGCATGTATGTGAAAATTTTATGTACTTTAATAGGACTGTTTTTGTTACTTGAAGGTTCCATGTGTGTCCAAAACTGCAAAGACAAAGAAGGATTCTATTGCTAGTTCGCAGAAAAATGTTAAGTCCGAGAACATTTTGCAACCCTCATCGAGAGTAAAATCAAGCGGATTTCTGCTCTCCAAAGAGGCATGTTCGACCAAAGCTAGTCAAATTAAGACTGGAGTTAAAGCATTCATTGCTCCAAGCAATGATGGTGCTGTCTGTCCGGATTTTAAGAGTGTGGTCTGTAGTCCGAGATGGATGGACATTTACCCAAGTAATTCCTTCAGCGGTTCTGCTTCGCTGGATGAGATCATGTCAACCAGCGATTCTCTGATGTCTCCAGAATTTGAATATATTCGCAATGATGATGTTGTATCAATCAAATCAATTGAGAATAAAACATGCAACATTCTCAATATTTCAGACTCTTCCAAAATGGCAGGTTCGTTTATTAAAGGCTTAATCTTATACTTGCCCTTTCTTATGCTTTGGTTAATTCGGGCAATACTTTTTTCAATAATTACAATTTGTAATCTGGAATACTCATGCATCATCCCTTGATTTTAGGGAGAATACATGATATTGACACCATACTGAAGTCAAGAGCAAATGAATTTGTAGACATTGACTGCAATATCAAAGACCCTCAGTTTTGTGCATCGTTTGCCCATGAAATCTATGAAAATTTGCGTGTATCAGAGGTTTGTTGTCTTCATTTATTTTAATGTTTTAGTCACTTGTTGTAATTGTCAAAGTGATTGCTAGCAGAGTAGCATTTTGGTTTCTCATGATGCTTTTATAGTTTTATGCTTTCTTGTTTGTGTTTGGTACCATGAATTAACTAATGCAATATTCATCTCTAAGAGTATGTTGGTTTAGTGGTATAGGGTGGAACGGAGTGAAATAAATGGAATGGAATGAGATATCATTTGTTTTTTAAAATCTAAACTCAGAAATTTTAGCCCATTCCGCTCTATAACACTTTATACCACCAATTCAAATTCCAAACACACCTTAAGCAATGAGACCTGGGATATATATGAACGTTGATTAGGAGTTATATCCCATTTAATTTAATTAAATAGAGTAAATTGAAGTGACTTGAAGACGTGATGTATCAGTTCGATCTATATTTACGATATAGAATGTTTTTATTTAAAAAAATATCTGGTATCATTTCAATCTTTATTTGAATATCAGATGTTCCCTCAAAAAAAAAGAAAAGAATATCAGATGAATTGCTTCTTCAACTAAGTTTGTCTATGACTATTTCATATATCAACTGTATGGATAATTTCTTTTGAAACCTTAGTCTTAATGTTTGTGAGAAAGATTTGGAGTAAATGTGAAAGTCATGTTCTTTTTTTGGGGAAAATAAAAGTCATATCCACGTCAAGAATAATATTAATTATATAAAGTTTAGGATGATGTCAATGTTGAATTCATCATTTGTATTTTCCTCTCAATTTATTTCTAGAAATTTGACTTTGACATGATGAGTGCGAAATAGTTGATGAAATTCAGAATTGATTTCTCTTAAGCAACTTGTTATTAATGTGATTTGGTCCCTCTTAAAGGGCTAATGTCTTTTATTTTGACACAATATGAAAAGATAAATTACTAAATTGGTATGAGATATAGCTTTTCGAACTTCCAAACTCAGGTTTTTCTATCATATCATTTATGCAGTTATGCCTGTGGTTTAGAACTTAAACTTAAACTTGTATATATCATTTCTCTCATATTTCTTTTTTATCTTCTTTCTACTTTTTCATCCTTCGTTTTCTTCTGATCTATGGTTTCAGAAAATTAAAAGGCCATCTATGGACTACATGGAGAAGATACAGAAAAACATCAATGCTAGCATGCGAGCAATGCTTATTGATTGGCTTGTGGAGGTAAACTATGGTGGGTGATGGATTTCCGGGGTGATAGATTTATTGCAGGGGATTTGTTCTTCTCAATGTGCTATTTTTTTAGTGGGACCTTATGTTTCATTAGAAAACTTGTTTTTACAATGTTATTCTAATTATTTTGTTGTGTCAGTTATTGAGAGATTGAAATCCTCATGTTAGGAGAGGTAGAGATGCCAAAGCAACGGCAGTAGGATTCATTGTTAATTGTATAGGATTCATTGAACTTGCTATTTTGCTTCTTTTCCTCATGAGGGAACACGAGAAGAACTGTATCCTTCATTGAGTTTCTTTTCAAATGGTTTTCACTTAATTTCTCTCTCCATTTCAGGTTACGGACGAGTACAGACTTCTACCTGATACACTATTTTTGGCAGTTAACTACCTTGATCGCTATCTTTCAGGCAAAGCAATGAACACACAGCAGTTACAACTACTTGGTGTTACCTGCATGATGATTGCTGCGTAGGGTTCTTAACTCTTAATTATTGTTTGTTAAGTAATATCTTCTTAATTTGTTTCACTATACAGTGCTTGTTTCAACTACTTGTTTTCTTGTGTTTGTCCTGCATTTGTATTCCATAAGGCTATAAATTGGTTTGAATTTGGCAGTAAATACGAGGAGATCTGTGCCCCTAAGGTGGAAGAGTTCTGTTATGTAACTGATAATACATATTCTAAGGAGCAGGTCTGGGTTTTGTTATTTATCTATTGATTTGATTCATAACTGCAGCTTTGGATACCTTTTTATTTGGTTTTGGTATCCTAAAACTATAGATGTATGATATTATTGCAGGTGTTGGAGATGGAGTCCTCTGTTCTGAATTTCTTGAAGTTTGAAATGACAGCTCCTACAACTAGATGTTTTTTGAGGTAATGACTGATTTTCTTCATATCATTGACAAGTGCTAGTGGAAGTAAGTTGCTTTTGTATTAACTTGCGAACATGCCAATGCAGACGCTTCATTATTGTTGCCCAACGAACATGCGAGGTATGTATCTCAATTGAGACTCTTTTTAGTCTCTCTAAGTTAGGATAATCAAGACAATTTATGATGTTTACCTTGTACTCTTTTCAGATTCCATCGATGCAGTTGGAGTATTTGGCCGACTATGTATCGGATTTATCGCTTCTAGAATATGATATGCTTAAGTACACCCCATCATTAATAGCTGCATCAGCCACTTTCTTGGCTAAATATATACTACTTTCGACAAAGAATCCATGGGTATGTATTGCAGGAAACCTATTTTGCCAAATATTTTTCTTTTGATAGACATATATACTGATGTTGTGCAACTATGCATATGCTTTGGTATAGAACCCTATGCTAAGGCATTACACAGGTTACCAAGCATCAGAATTGCGGGAATGTGTCGAGGGATTGCATTTGTTGTACTGCAATGGTTATCATAGTTCACCTTCCATTACTGCTATCAGAGAGAAATACAGTCAGCATAAGGTGAGAATACCCGGCTCTTGCTCTCTTGTGTACTAGTTTAGTAAAATTGGGTGACTAAAAGCCGTCTACAATCACAATCCTTAGTTCTAAGCATTTTTCTGCATCTCGTTCATCAGTTTTGGAGTTCCAACAATATGGATTCCAATAATTTGTTTTAAACAAATAGTTGATATTGAGAATTGACGGAAATGCACTATATTGTATTAATAAATTGGATTATATTAAATATATTTTCTCTCCGGTTAGAAGGGTAGATCAAATGGAGGATAGTCTAGTAATTAGAGAAAGTGGACTACACCATCTAAGAATATCTATGTATAGAGTATAGATATGATTCATGATAAAAAAAATCATAGTTCAATACATGTGAGAGTTGAGGGTGGGAACTGTTCAGTTAACAAAAGAAAAAGGTTTTGATTGTTGCGTTATTAATTTGAATTTTGTAGGATTTCTAATGCCGGAAACTAGCTTCGTGTAATTAAGGTTGCAATGCATGCAAATCAGTGGGGTATCAAGGAGTAGATTGAAGGGTGTAAAGGGGTTGTCCATTTAGAATTCTAGTCACCTGTTAGACTATTAATCTGCACACGCCATCTATTTATGGCTGCATATGGCTTGAACATCTAAAAAGGATGGATTAGCTTATTTTTTTAGTTATTGACAAACTGGACTGCTTGCATTTGGGGTTAATGTTCTTGTTTATTATTAAGTACTTCTTTTATCCTGTTATGTCCCGATGTTCATCTTTATCACCACTTACAAATTACTAATTGATTTCATATCGTTTCATGTTAATATATG
>Ga0209282_1002379_pt1 | contig 10835 bp, 10 predicted proteins | sample Mtrugardesep15_FD_187529 | JGI IMG/M metagenome (GOLD analysis project Ga0209282, IMG submission 187529) | Root nodule microbial communities of legume samples collected from California, USA - M. trunc garden sep15 (SPAdes) (version 2) | ecosystem: Host-associated > Plants > Roots > Nodule...
TTAAATTAGAGTTTTTAATCTTAACCATCTATTTAGATCTGATGGTTTAGATTCATTCTCATCATTCTCATATCGAAATGTCATTCTCATAGTACATGTTCTCTCTCTCTCTCTCTCTCTCTCTCTCTCTAGAGAGAGAGAGAGAGAATATAACAATAACAAAAGTAGGCACATGTTTATGCCCTTGACTACCTATCAAATTACCCGCAGTATATCCAGTAATAAGTAACAAGAAAAAATAAATTATTAAATTATTTAAATTGAATGGTAACTTTGCAGCCCGAGGTAAAATGTGAAATTCGGGTTTAAAACATAGCCACCAGATAGTAAATGCTAGCAGTTGCGAGTTGAGACTGGAAAGTGATAACAAGGCATGAACAGAACATAATAATTCATTTAAAAACAAAGACTTGTTAGCTAGCCATGTAAAAACAGCTTATTAACATAGCGAAAATTGCAATTAACATTCCACTATAGCATTGCAGGACCACGGAATCGAAACTACATTTATGAACTTCACTATACAAAGATATTATAATCTTAAATGGGAAAACAAAAGGAGCATATATATATGACATAGTCAAAACATCTGATGGTTTTACAAAAGTTCTACTTTCAGAAATGATAATAATAACTGACCTTGAGCTGCCTGCTAGGTAGATCGAGATAAAGTTCATTCCATCTATGTATTGACCATCCCAGGTGCTTCAATATGACTTCCACCAAAAGCACTCCACTCAAAGCATCTCCTACTGTTTGGTTGATCAACTTGCTGACTGCCAATAATCTCAAAGCAGCTTTTTCTGCTTCTGATCCTGAAACAAACAAACAAAAGATTTATATTTTGGTCTGCAGTTGAATCTTAAAATTGAAGTGAGATTGGTGAGAAGTCACGAGTAAACCTTTAGATCCTGAAGAAAGCTTGTTACTTCTGACCTCTAACCACTCTATGAAAAATTCCGAAAATAGGATAGTTCCATGGCCATTTGCTTCAAAATATATACCAATATCAAATTCAGCAGCTTTTTCATGTAAATATTTCACTCCAGTGGGAGTTAAATTGACTTCGAGGCCCAAATGTTTAAGGTAATTAGTAGAAGCTCCATTTGCATATGCAGTCTGTACGATACCAAGACTGGCTTTGTGGCTGTTTTTTATATCTTCTTTCTCATTAAGCAAACTTAGTTGCTCCCTAATAAATACAGCAAACAGGGATAGTATTTTGTCCCCATCAACAAGATCAATTTGAGCATTGCTTTCAGGTGGTACTGAAAAATAAACAAGCCGATCAGCATCTCCGTCCAAACTAGCACACCTGCAAACTAGAACTAACTAGCTCAATTAGTAGGACCACGATAAATTGCACCAATATAGTAATATTAAGAAAGGGACATCTACTAGATCGAAGGTAGGGGTTTGTTATCAAGTGAGGATCGATTACATCATTCATAACATAATATCCATTAAAAAAGTTAATCTCAACAGTCATAATGGACAATTTCTGGGATGTAAATATTCACTTTTAGCATCAGAAGCTGAACAGACTTACCTTGTGCCAGCATCTTTAGAACCAAAGCCTCGTGGAGCAACCTTCTCTTTCTGCACATAATCAGCACCAACTCCATCATTCAATACACCTTCGTCTTCACTGCTATTTCGAACCTCCATATCCAAAACATTTAACAATTTATGCAAAATTCGAAGTTTTGATCCACCAACACCATTAGCTCCATCCACAGCCAATTTGTCGTTCACCCCATCAAACACTCTTCTTTCGGTTGGGATCAAATCAATTAAGCACCTGATCCATTCACATAATGATCCTAAAGTATGTGTTCAGTGATGGTTTCACCATCAAAACAAGAAACAACGTGGAATCATATCTATCCATCATAACAAAATTAGGAAAGGATTGTACTGACCTGAATGAGCTGGAAAGCTGCTCAAAGTAATCCTGCTCCAACGCTTTTATGCCCTTATTTCTAGCACGAACCATCCAATGTAGTTGTGGAGTTGTCAAAATTCCCATATCAGACGCAACAGCTCCAACAATTGAAGTGACTCCCTTCATTTTTATCCAATTATATCCTACTTTAATTTAATGAGAAAATGGAACAAAAAGATAATAGAAGCTAAACATAGTTTACGGTGCCCATACTTGTCTAGCAGCTTCAAGCAAAGCTTCTCCACTTGGCCTTGTGTCTCTCCCCAAAAGTATTTCAGCCGGTCTGACTCCATCAAATGGAATCCTTTCTTTCTCAATAAATTCATTTATCAACTGCAATCATATAGAATACATTCATAGTGAGTTACTCGCCTCGATCTCGGGTAAAAGCAAAAGTACAACTTCATACTTCTTAAGAAACTTGGTTAAGTACAATAAATCTTCTTAAGAAAACTAAATAAAAGTTGAAGTATGACTGATGCGTTTTCCCTCCTTAATTCATTACTGTTAGAGCCTTTTAAATAGGCAAAGTACAAACTCAAATACATCCAGAATAAACTCCATGACTCAGTACTAAATAATAGAACAACTAGCCACTAAGTCATTAAGCATGCAGTATGCAAACTGTAACGTGAAATTCCAGAAGAATCATGCAAATGTATAACAACAACAAAAATCATTTGGTGATTTAAACATACCGAGTGACCCATACAAAGAGAACTGCTATAGACAAACACTTAAATACACATCCATCGACACACGCTCCTACAGTCAGCCACGTCATTCCTCCTTGTTTGGCTACCGGCTATCCAATTTATAATTTAAATTGGAAAGTGGAAACATTCTAGCCATTACCTATTGTCAAAAATCTATGGTTTGCCATACATTCACGTGGCTCTGCAAAGAGAGTATTATATTTTGGTCAGGTTAGTCGCAACTTCGCAAGGAGTGGCGCTCCTCCGAAATGTGAATGGTGGAGGTAGTATGGTTTAGTAGAAATGAGTGGCTGTGTTGCGCTTTCGAGTTATGGAAAGATAACGACGACAATTGCTATCGGAAGTTGTGCACCATGGGCTACGACGCTGGCGACGGAGACGGCACCAGCAGCGACGACCGACAACAACATAGGGTTATATCCTCCCATCTCTAACGACCCGTTTCTATTTCTGTGTCCCATACAAAAGGCTTCTAATAATTATGAATTCAACATAAACTTCCCATTAGAGAAATCAATTGATCATCAGTGAAACTTGTCAATCTTGCACTAGTATTATTCGTTGAAGTTTTGAATCTATGCACCGTCCTTTACACATTTCTCACCTCACCTTACCACCGTGGTCAGTCTTGCATTTTCTAAGTCTTAATTAATAATTATGTGCTTTCGACTACTTAGATGTTAACTAATCAAATTTAGTCCACCAAACAAATCCAGATGATAATTAATTGGTAACGCTGCACAACTAGTTAGATAGTTTCTAATACCTGTTACACAACTAAGAAAGCATGTATGACCCGTTATCACAAGAATGAAACAATTAAGCTACCTGAAGAAGTTGTTGAGGAGAAGGAGCATTGGCAAGTTCGTCAGCGAACGGTTCCCAATGTTGAGACAACATACCCCCATTCGGATCAGCGATTTTCACACCATTATCAGAAACCTTATTATGTGAAGCAGTGATCATAACTCCGATCACCGATTGCGTTTTCAACGATCTCAGAGCCGCCAGAATTCCAACTCTGTACACCGTTGATGACAGAATCGATGCATCTTCTCTAAACCCCGCCGTACCATACGACACCTTCACTCCTACACACAGACACACACAAAAAAAAATACTCAACCGTATTAACAGTAATAACAGAACACGAAAACGAAAACGACATCGTTTTGTTAGTTAGAATATACTGTGAAAAGTGAAAATTGCGAAGAACCTTGAGGAAGCAAGAAGCGAGAAGAAGATTCTAGAAGCAGAGATTTTTGTTCTTCATTCATGGCTTTCAACACACAAACACAGATTCAGATTTACTGAAACAATGTGTAATATTATGGTTAATTAATTAATTAAATAAAAGAAGGGCAAAAACGTCATTTGACGATATAATCGAAGAGTTACACTATTATATAAGGAAAATGATTCATGAACACCATTTTATTCATACACCTCATTATACACCTTATGTATTAGGGATATTTTGGTAAATTAATCTCACAACCACACTTTCTCTTTTATTGTGTAGGGTCCAGATTGTCACCTGTCATAATTCTGTGTGGGTGTAAAGGGTGTATTGCCACATGGGGTGTCCATGTATCACCACTCATTATATAATCGTAAATTGAAATGAAATAGATAAAGTTTTTTTTTGAACGAAGAAACCTAGAGAGAGTTAGTCAAGCGTTAAGAATGGGTTTACTATGGTGGCGGAAGGGGAAGAATTCACAACCTGAAGCGAAGTCGTCGACGACGGAGAACGCGGCGAAGAATGGTGGTGACGCGGCGGTGAAACCAACGGCGGAGGCGCCTGGGATGAACGGTGCAGTGGAGGTTAAACGGCCTTTGAACGCGAGTGTTTCAGTTTTCGAGTTTGGTTCGGTTGCTGCAAGCAGCGATAAGGTTACTCTTGCTGGTTACTGTCCAGTTTCTGAAGATCTTGAACCTTGTCGCTGGGAGATTCTGCCGGCGGTTGAGTCTAACGCGCCGCAGTTTCGCGTTGTTTTCTGATATCTCATGTTATGTGTATTCATTCTTGTTTAGTTTTGCGAACTATTTCAATTTTGAACCGAAATTGATGATGTACTTTTATATATGAATGTGCTTACTCTGTTATGTTTTTTTATTCCAATTCCTTATGTTATGTGTTCCAGTAATTAGATTGTTCATTATTATTTAATTGAGTATCATTACTTTTATCAGCAACAATAAAAAAATAAATTTATGTATTAGTGGATTGTATTGGATTTTAAAACATTTGATGAAATTGAAGTTGGGGATGAGATGAATTTTTTTGTAAAATTGGGAGCAATGTAAGATGCTCGTTATTATACTTTGTAATTGTGTTCTTAATCTAAAGATTGCTATCAATGGTGGTTGAAGTTGCTTGCAAGGCTATATTTTTTGCTGTTGTATCGTTTGATCTTTATGAATTGAACATGATAGATGGACCCTTGATTTGTACTTTGAAATTGTGATCAATATAACATAATTATATTTATAGTACATCGTATTTGTAAATGGGTTCATCAATCTAAATTTTAGACATGATTTTGTCTCAATACAAGGAAGCAAATTTCACTAATTCACCCTCCTTTGTCTCCAGAAAACAAATAGCATGTCAAACTATATTGCTAACACTAAAAATAAATAACATTAAAAAAGGACACTAGCAAAACATCTTAAACACAAGCTCTGTATCATCATCTTCATAATGTATATCTAAGACATTTTATTTGAATGTAATGAGACTTGCCGTCACGAATTGATTTAACACAAATAATGTCATGAAACATGCCACGAATTGATTTAACACAAATAACTGTGATTGGCTATTTATAAAAAAAAAAAAAAATATGTATTAGAATAAGAGGAGTGATATTTGTACAATCAATCTTGTACAACTTTTGTGACAACCATTTTTTCTCTATTTTTATTGGACAACAACAATAGAGAGAAAGAAAAAGAGAGAATAAAAAAACATGTGAGTATGAGAGAAAGAGTTGTTCAAAAATTATCAAAAATAGTTGTACATATATCATTTTTCTTAGAATAAAGTAATTGAAAATTCTTAGGTTTTAAACAGTATTTGAAATTCTTTAGATTTAACTTTAACAAATAACTAAAAAAGTATATTCATTTTGAAAGTTTTCTAAATTTGTTATCCAAATAATTTTAAAAAATTTAAATTACCATATAAATTTCATCATCCAAACACATTCTATAGAAATTAAATGAACAGCATACAAAAAACTTGTACAAAAAGGAAAATAAAAAACTTTATTCTTTAGGAAAAATTAAGCATGACTTGAATAATCGAAGCAATCTAAAGAAATTAAAAGAACAGCATACAGAAAAGTTCTTGGAAACAAAGTAAAGTTAACAAGTTTTTTCTTTTAAAAAAATTAAGCATGACTTGAATGATTAAGAGCATCTTTAAAATATAGTCTGTATTCAAAATTTTGAGCAACACTCTTGTAATGGCTGCCAATAGTTGTGTTTCTAAAGAGAGAAGGAGAAGCTATCAATACTTGTTAAACGCAAAAGCAAACAATTTATGGTACATCTTTATCAATATTTGAACTGAGGGGAGGATGTTGAGGTGTATATTACAAAAGCAAAAGAAATCAATAGCACACAAAAGGAACAAATGCATTTTTACACCAATGATGCAAGCCTTGTTGAACTCCTGTTTCATAGCATGTTGTAACTATCTTCATCACTCATCCACAGGAAACACAATATGGCTAATATAAACACAAAGAAAGAAGAGAGTTCCAATGCAAAGGCTGCCCAACCGATCACACCAGCATGTTTTAATATGCTTGGAATTGCAATGCCTCCGAGAGTTGAGGCTCCGGTCAAGAACTTGCCGAAATTCACCCAGCTGCTCCACCATTCAGCAAATCACAAAACAAAACGAGAAATGATTAATCACTCATCTCAAGATATGGTTTTATATTATTTTCCTTTCTAAAGTATTCAGATCTTAATTTAATAAAGAACAAATTTATTAACAAGTTGTATGACAAAACTGAACGATCTTACTTCTTAATTTAGCCAAAAATAAAAGCTTACCTATTATCAGATTCAGAAAACATAGAAGAACCATCAGACCCAGCAAAGAACAGCAACGGCATTGGAAGAAGCACATATGTTATAGCTGCAAAAACAAAACAACAAATGTAATAACCTCCAACCAAGGGGATTCTCTCCCCAAAACAATGCCATCAACGAAAACATTTAAATATGCGGTATACTGGAATCATATTTCAACAATGTTTTATCTTACCACTAAGCATCGGCCACCAATTACTATACAAAGCGCATGCCTGACAACATAAAACAAATGTAAGTAGTGACATTATTACCAAATAGTTGTCAAAAAAATTCTCATTATGAATAAAATCATGAACAAAAACAATGCCGACCAAAATTTGCAAGACGATTCCTCCTGAGACCAAAAGTGCCAAAAAGAGAAGCTTCCCTGTGTTGAAACAGTAACGTACATATCCTGGTATGTCATCCATCTTCAAGTCACCTCATATTACAGAGAGCAAGCAGTATAATATAACTGAAACAAAAGATCTCGTAAGCACTATGCTACGAGGGTATTAAATCATAAGCAAATGCGGGTAAATGAAGAAGCAACATTGACATATACATGATTATGGGATAAAGTCAAAAACAAAAGTGGAAGTCCATATTCAAAGTTTTTCATTGTCTTAATTATGGCCCTATTTGGATAAGCAACTTGTTTTTCAGCTTATAGCATAAGTGCTTATCCTATAAACACTTATGAATAAGTTACTTATATAACACAGGATTAAATCAAGTCAACTGTTTCTATATAATCTACAAACTGTCTTCATAAGCTATCATGGAGAACCTATGGAAATAAGGTGAAAACAACTTATGAACATGTCATTAGTTGTTTTCGTAAGTTCTCCCAAATAGTGTTACAAGTGGTTATGTCAGCAAATAAACACAAATAAGCCAATCCAAAACAGCCCCATATCACATTCAAATCATACATTGATCACAAACATAATACACAGAGCCTGTCTATGCACCAAGAAAGGAAATCTAGTAGCTTATGGTCATGAACAAGCAAGTCAACCAATGATATCAAAAATATAACAAAAACCATATTGTATCGTCGTGAATCAACACCATTAAAAGCAATATGATTTTAGGCTCTATTTGGATAAACAACTCAATTTACAGCTTGTAGCATAAGTGCTTATCATATAAGCGCTTATAAATCAACAATTTCTATTAAACAAGATAAAATAAAGTGAAATTGAATTTGTATGAGCTATAAGCTATGTTGGAGAACATATTGAAATAAGCTGTCATAAGCTCTCACAAGTGATTATGTGAGTAGATAAGTTGAAATAAGTGAATCCAAAGAAGACCTTAATTGAATTGATTGAATCATGATTTGGCATACAAGATAAACAAGATTCAACACATTTTTAAACTGCATAAATGAGACAAATTATATGAAATTAGCTATAATGAAAAACAAACAAAATTGAACACTGAGTAAACAAGTGACAAAATTGCATCTGATTGTGGAATCAATACATACAGTAACCTAATAATAGGATAAAACAACGCGAATTTGGAAAATTGGTACCTGAAAACCCAACACGAATTTTCTGATCTTTGAAGTGAAACGCTTTTTGTAAAGGTTACTTAGTTAATTTATAGATACATCAACCACAGCATCGAATGCAGAGTAACGTAGCGGTCCAACCTTGGAAGGATACTCTGTCCTCACCTTACTTTCTCAATGGATTAATTGATTAACATATTTCTTTTTTTCTTTCTAAATTTTGGATAAAAATATTATCATTTTCGACTTCTAAATAATCTTTTTTTTTTGTTACTAATGTGTATTGTTTAAAGAATAAAAACAAATAATTTTTTATTTCAAAATAAATAAATAAATAAATTTTGTATATCATATTGGTGATAATGACCGTGAGACCTTGGCTCATTGTTTATCTAATTGTAACCGAAAAACTATATGAAATTTGATTGAATACTGTTATTTTAGTTTCCCCGAAGAGGATGGTTGGCCCACGATCGTGTTCATTATTACAATCTTCCTTCAAGTTTGAAGCATTGTTTCATATTCCCAAGAGGTCATTTGTTTGATAAGGATCAACTAATCAAACTATGGATGGTAGAAGGTTTGTTGAAGTGATACTTATCACCGATATTTGGTGTGCTAATTTTTTGTTGATAAAAACATGTTTTTGACGGTCTCTCAATTTATTGCTCGATAAAAAGGTCATTCTCATTCATATATCCATAATGTGGATGATAGTGCTGGAACCAACCTAGGTATAGTAGAACTTGGTGACTTAATTAGAGACTCTAATGAACAATTCTTGCATGGTTTTCACGGTGATCTTGGCTACTCATCTTGTAATTTTTTGGCATCGATGCATGAGATTAAAAAACAAAAACTGGAAGAAAAGTTTTAGAGACATTATTTATGACACCAATTTCATTCATCATTTATTGAATAAATTTAATATGTTAAATTTTGCTTATAATAGTAATCAAAATATGTATTTATCATGCAAAATTGATTTTGCTTTGGTAGTAAAATTGAATTTTTTGTATTCTAAAATAAATTTTATTTTACGATGAAACACTTAAATACATAAATATATATTTCCAAAGCCAAATGCAGAGTAATAAATGATTTAAGTTTGAAGTGATGGAAATTGAGTGATCTCTCTCGGTTGAACATTAGAAAGAAGTGTATCTGATTGTGAGGATGAATCGGCGAAGTGAAAGAGGAGCCAAATCGAAATCATCAATACCAATAATCGATAAAGAACCACCTCCAAATCTGCTTCCTTCGAAACACGAATTTCCCAAACTCCTCCTCGTGCTATCCGTTGCATCGTTTGTTGCTTGGTCCTCCAATCTCCTCTTCACCTCTCTCCTTCATCCATCCACCAAACCCTTTTGCGACAATAATTCTCTTCATACTCACTTTCCCGGTCAGTCTCTCTCTCTCTCCCTCCTTCCAAATTTCATTTAATTTCCTTGCATTGCATAAACGCTTATATATAAGTTACAAGCTTATTTTATTAGATTAACTTGAACAACTTATGAAAATAAGTTGAAAACAACATATGAACAATGTCTTAAGCTGTTTTCATAAATTTTTTCCAGACAGTCTACAAAACTTATGTCAGTAGATAAGCTCAAACAAGTCGAACTAAACAAATTTCTAACTAGCGTAAACAATACTATTAAACTAATTCTAGTTGATAACTTGATATTTAACTATGTGTCTATGTTTGGTTGTTTGGTGACAAAAATTGATTTTGAGTGAGTTGAAGAAGATAAAGTGATTTATCTTTGGATACATTCATGTAAAATTGAATTGAACAAAAGTTTTGAGTATAAAAATCAATTCTTGAATCAAATGTCCAATTTTCTAGCTTTAAGTTAGAATCGATTCTACTCGAGAGCAACCAAACATGTCAAATTCAATTTAACACCTCCAGAATCAATTTTGGCTCCTCCAAAAGTGGGGTAAAAAGTTGATTATGTAAAACTGATTCAGGATCAAACTGAGTAGAATGTAAAGTTATTTATGTTTGGATGTATTTATGTAAAAGTTGATTTGTAGAAGCCAAAAGCTACAAATTCTAGCTTTAAGTAGAATCAATTCTACAACCAAAATCAATTCTCCTTTAAATCGTCCAAACATGATAAAATCAATTCTACAACCACTAGAATCACTTTTGACCCTCCAAAATTGATACCAAACATAGGCTATCTCTAACAGAAAAACGTGTTTTTATCCCTTTTCTCTAAAAGGAGAAAGCATAAAGAGAAAATCAATGAAATGCAATACAAGGAAAGATAAAAAAAATTATCTGTTTTCCTTCTTCCTTTGAATCATACCATGTAAGGTGTTTTGTATATCTTGAAATGATGTGCATCATTTTTGTTGTTTATTTAATTTGGTAGGACACAGATAGTTGTGAGCCCTGTCCAAGTAATGGAGAGTGCAACGATGGCAAATTGGAATGTCTGAGGGGTTACCAAAAGCATGGCAACTTGTGTGTAGAAGATGGAGATATCAATGAATCAGCTCGAAAAATTGTGTGTTCCTCGAATTTGAATTTGATTTCTTGTCGTTT
>Ga0209282_1002380_pt1 | contig 10833 bp, 2 predicted proteins | sample Mtrugardesep15_FD_187529 | JGI IMG/M metagenome (GOLD analysis project Ga0209282, IMG submission 187529) | Root nodule microbial communities of legume samples collected from California, USA - M. trunc garden sep15 (SPAdes) (version 2) | ecosystem: Host-associated > Plants > Roots > Nodule...
GATTGAGCTTATATTTCATTGTATTTATCTTGAATAGGAAACTCAAGGAGTTTGTGTTGCTGCTTACAAGACGAATGAGTTTCCTGCCTTTTTCACAGCATCAAGTGGCTGCAAGGTACTTCAAATTTTGGTTTACCGAATGGTTTCTCATCCTTGCTTTATACATAAAGTAACACGAAAAAATGTTTTAGTCATGTTTTCCTTTCTCAGCAGCGTATAAATGCATTCACCCTGGAAGTTAAATCTGTAAATTACAATATTAGTTTTCCCTTCATCTAAATAAAATGGAACTGCTCTCTTATTCTTGCTTGTTTGGTTAACATGTTTTTATTGAAATTTTAAAATAAACAAATAATCTAAGAGACAAACTTCGCAATATAGTTGAAATGGTTATAGGCTTATAGCACTCATAATTTACTAACTTGGAAAACCTCTCAAAAGTGATGATTCAAGCATGAAATGATAGTAATTTTTTATCGTAGTTAGAATATAACATGAATCGTCCCTGTGAGCATAGCTCAGTTGGCAGGGACATGCATTGTTATATGCAGGGGCCGGGGTTCGAACCCCGGACACCCCACTTATTCACCTTGAAAAAGGTGAATTCTAGCCACTAGGCTACCTGACCAAAAAAAAAAAAAGAATATAACATGAATCAAGATTCCATTCATGGGATTTTAGTTGATCCATCATGAAACTGATACAGATTGTGATGGAATTCATTTTTGGATTCATATTTGATGCAAGACAATTCCTGCACAGTTGAGTGCACCCTCAACCCATGGTGGATCTTGACGCAGTAGAAAAGACTTGTTTTTCTGTGCTGTACCTTTTATCTGCCTCTTTTTAAAGATGCTCATCCCAGTTCCCCTGTTGAATATGTAATGAGTTATTTTACTTCATAATTTAAATATCTAAATATTTGTAGTGTTCCATTATGTGGAAAATGCATTTCGTGTTATTTTTAGCAATGAATGATTCACAATGTATTTCAATTCACTGGTTTCAAAATAGGCCTTATGATTTGGGAAATTCATCCAACTTGTGGTTTCTCAAACATGTTTTGCTTATCATTATTATGGTAGCATTTAAGATTTGACGCACAGGATTGGAATGTAACCAGTATGACTGTATGATGTACTAAAACGAGTTTGGTTGACAATCTATTGACTGGTCATGGCTTAATTTCCAGGTTCCATGTCGGGTTGATACCCCTGAAGAGTGTGCTTCCTTAATAGGCAAGGGAAACTTTCTTATTCATTTTCAGTGTAAAATTATGTTTCAACATGACCTATGTGAGTAAAAAAAAAAAGCACCTATGTGATACGTTCTAATTTTTATTCTTCTGGCAGAAGCAAACATCAAACTCAAGGTCGGAAGTGGAATTTTGATAGGAGTTCCTATTCCTCAAGAACAGTCGGCTTCTGGACACATAATTGAATCTGCCATAAAGAAAGCCCTTGAAGAAGCAAGGTGAACTTTTTGTTCTCTCACTTTTTATTTTTTTATGACATTTTATACATCAACATTGCTTATTAACTGGTTTTTACAAATGTTTTAACTTTTATTGATTATTAATATATTTAATAATGATTTCATTAAAAATTAAAAATAAATTTAACATTTGCCACTTGTAGGGAAAAGAATATATCAGGAAATGCTCAGACTCCTTTCTTGCTTGATAGAGTAAATGCACTCACCGGAGGTGCCTCACTTGCTTCAAGTATCCTCTTTTGAAGTTTTTCAACAAATACATTATTATATCATAATTTTAACAGTGTATTTTAAACCATATTTCAATTTAACATAAAACTATTATTTGTTAATATGATTTCAAACCACATCCAAATTGAATATTTTATCTAGTGTTGAAGCATACCTTAACCATATTTAGACATTGCTCTTGTGAAGAATAATGCCCTTATTGGGTCTAAAGTTGCTGCAGCCCTTGCTCTGCTAAGTGAAAACAGTAAAAGGTGAGTTTATATACCTTCTTGATTTATGAATGAAACTGATCCTTACCATTGTAAACTATGAGTGTTCCTTAAGTGTGACAGTATTATGTAATGGAGAAGACATTTGTTCTACATATCAAATTAACTTGCAGTTGGATTGTTGTCTGGAGTTTTTTAAACAACTTACCTTGACTTGAGTATTGAGATTGATCCAGAAAGAAACTAGTTCTCCGACTCATTCATGTACAAATTAGTTTTTGATGTCATATAAAGTCTACAACATACATGCACTCAATTATATCTGTACGGTATGCTTATCCAATGCCTACACACTGCACTCCTAGTTCTGCAACTCTAAAAAAATTGAAATAATTTTGAACATTTCCACATGTTCGCACATTTCCAATCTTGTTTCGTTACATCCCTCAAAACATATTCCAGCATTTCCGATCTTGTTGGCATCTAATTATTGCACATTTAAGAGTCCTTTATTTGAACATTGCAAGTATGCCAATTTCCCTTGTTTCTAGAGTTTGATAGTTAGGATGTACCTCATTCATTATGTTTGAATTGCATTGTGATCTCAACCTAACTAAATTAAAGTTAGCTGCACATTTAAGAGTCAAATTAACTTGAGAGAAAGTTTGAGGTTTTTAACCTATGATTTCGAATGGTATGATGTTTTATTTGCATTATTAAATTTTTTAAAACTTAATAAAGATTAAAGCATGACCTGTTTTACTTTCCCCGAAAAGGCCTATTTTATATGTCCGTCACCTCTGTTGATAATTCAACCCACTGGTATTTTACGTGCATTTTCGTATTTACAGGAAACAAGAGATAGAGTAGCACAATGGATGATATATTAAAGAAAGTGTTCCATTGGTATGCATGGCTGATATGAAGGAACATTACAGACGTAAAATCATTTAACACAAGATTTCATCACTATGTCATTCTCTTACAGCATATGTTTGGCTTTGGAAAGAAAGATGAAGGAAAGATAGAGCGGAAAATAAGGTTTTTTTCTTCAATTATTTGGTAGGAGAGACTGGAAAGAAAGAAAATTCAAACTTTTCTCTCCTTTTATTTGATTGCACAGAAAGTAAGAGGGAAAAGAAATAATGTAAGATGATGACATAAACCTTAGCAAGTAAAGTGGGACTTAATGTCTTGACCAGAAATACTATATTGAGAATGTGTTCCTGTATGGTAAATGCAATGGTCTAAGTTGATGTAGATAATGGTTTGATCTACAATGCAACCAATGAGAAAGAAGTAAAATTTAATTAAAATTAAATATAAAGATTTTATATGCTCAATAGCACCGACACTTCTGATAAAATGTATGTTCGGAGATGTACATTTAGTTCTGTCATTTTCTCAAATTATTATCGATGTTGATGTGTCAGTGTCAATGTTGTCTCTAGTGTTTATGTCTGCGTCAATGCTTCTAGTTTATAAGAAGGATGATGTAGAAAAGTTTTACCATGATGCATGGTGTAACACTGATATGGTTACTACTCAACTCTAATTTTTCTCTTGTCCCTCCAAACTACTCCACGCGAGGCTTGAGTAAATAGATCAGTGTTCTCAAAATTATAAAAATGAACAATTTTGTTCTTTGAAATCCTAATATGCACGTTTTGCTTCCAACAAAAAATGTTACCATACCACACGTAGTTTACTATATCTATGGTTAATATTTTAATAAATGTTACACATCAGATGTTGCTAAAGGTGTTAAATGTAAATGATGTAGTCCCACATTGGAAGTTTGAATAAAATGGAGAGAAAGTTTATCTATAAATCAAAAGCGTTGATCCGTAACATATCATTGAAGCATAAACTCAGTGTGAATTTTATGATTCGTTATCTCTCTTCAGCATACAACTCTTTTTTCTTCCAATTCTAGCATCCTTAGGTGCAGATGAAAAATCTGATGGGTTGTCTGCTTGAGTAGGGAGGGTGACAAATAATAAAGATTCATCTCTCTGATTTAGTACTAATTATAATATTAAGAAGAAAGGTGTTCCAACAATAGCAATAAATAAATAATAGCTTTCATCCCATCATGAAAATTTGGCAAATGAGAGTTTTAAAATTGGAGAAATTTGCATGAAAATGTTACAGGAGACGATTCATTCATTCCCACCAACTTAGTTCACCACCATCATGAAAATTGGGCAATGTAAATATGATTATTGGCACATAAATCCAACAACATCAATGATTTCAATTCAGTAATATCAATAGGAACTTTGCAGCTCAATCCAAAGTCCAAGAAACGACGGATAATTCAGATAACTAAAAAATTCCAACAACTAAAAAATTCCAACAGTGATGTAACTTTTGAGAAATATTAAAATCCACGCCTATTTGGTATTAGATTTGGGTTAAAGATGAGAATGTGACGATTGAACTCACAATCAGACTAAACATGAGGGCATGTTTAAAGTTGTATAAGAGTTTCACGTGACTAAAATTCTTGGGTCGTTGGATACAAGACCTTATTTTATGAATCAGCCTTTAAAAGCGAGTAGCTAAAATTCAAATTCATTTGTCAAAAAGAAGTTGCATTGAGTATTTACTAAAAATTTGGTAAAAAGAAAATGACCATCTATTGTACGATTAACCACGGATAATAGATCAAATCAATATCGATCCATTTTTCCCTATTTATACCAAGGAAATAAATTTCAAAAACCACTTAGCTAAATATAATTTTAAATATCTCATTTCGTCCACTATTCAAATGATAAAATAAAAGAATAGTTCGTTAACCATAAAATTGTCAAACAATGAGACATAATGAAACATTGCCAAACGATAAAATAAGGTTTTTTTTTCCTTCGATTGTTTGGTAGGAGAGAGTGGAAAGAAAGTAAAATTAAAACTTTTCTCCTTTTATTTGATTACATTGAAAGTGAGAGGGAAAATAAACATTGTAAAATGACATAAGCATTTGCAAGTAAAGTGGTACTTAATGATACTTTAAACTTTATTTTTTGTTGTGAAAAATGGTGTTTCACATTTTCTTAACAGGTAAGGGGTTTTGGGAGACAATACACAAGTAATAAGCATTTGGGATCACTATATTGAGAATATGTTCCTCTGTGGTAAATGCAATGTCTAAGTTGATGTAGATAATGGTCTGATCTACAATACAACCGATGTGAAAGAAGTAAAATTTAAATAAAATAAAATATAATGATTTTATAAGTTTTATAGAATCGACACTTCTGATCAAATGTATGTTTGGTGTCCGACGTATGTTTATGATCAACACCGACAAATGTACACTCAGTTATGTCATTTTTTCAAATTATTATCGATGTTGATGTGTTAGTGTCACTGTTGTGTTTGATATTTATGTCTGCGTCAAGTCAACACTTATAAATAGAAGGATGATGTAGATAAGTTTTACCTGAATGCATGGTGTAAACTGATATGATTACTATTCAATTCTAATTTTTCTATTTGTCCCTCCAAACTACTCCGCACAAGGCTTGAGTAAATAGTTAAGTGTTCTCAAAATTATAAAAATGGACAATTTTGTTCTTTGAAATCCTAATATTGCCTCCAACAAAAAATGTTACCACACAGTGTTTACTATATCTGTGGTTAATATTTTAATAAATGCTACACATCAAATCAAATGTTGCTAAAGGTGTTAAATGATGTAGTGGTCGTTTGTTTTAGCGGTGAAAAAGGAAGAAACCCACGTTAAATCTAAAGCTCCAATATCACGACAGAAGGACATTTAGACGCAAGAAATTGAAGGCTAACGTTGTTCCAAACACACAAATAGTGAGAGGAAGCTTAGTCTATTTTCTCATAGTATCTATAGACCCACATCAAAAGTTTGAATAAAATGGAGAGATAAGTTTAACTATAAATCAAAAGCATTGGTCCGTAACATATCATTGAAGCATAATCTGGGTGTGAATTTTATTGTCTGTAGCCTCTCTTGAGCAAACAACTTTTTTTAATTCTAACATCCTTAGGTGCAGATGGAAAATGTGAAATGTTGTTTGCTTCAGGAGTAGGACAAATAATAAGAACTCATCTCTCTAATTTAGTACTAATTATTAAAAAGAAAGGTTTTACCAACAATAATAGCTTTCATGTAAAAAATAAATAAATAATAGCTTTCATGTCATCATGAAAATTTGGCAAAGGAGGGTTTTATAATTCACCATCATCAATGAATTCAATTTAGTAATATCACTAGGAACTTTACTGCTCAATCCTAAGTCCAAACCATGGTCATGTGACACAGGTAAAATAAATATAAAAATTAACTTTTTTTTTTCTTCACAATATGTATTGTTTTGTCTTTGTTACATGTTACTAGTTACTACAAAATAGTTTGCAGACACGAGTCACAACAGCCTGGAGTGGTATCAAACTAGTTTAATGTTGAAGTGATAATGACTAAGTTAGTATTTAAATTAAATGGAGAATAAGAAAGAAAGAGATGGCTGGAATTGGATTTGAAGAAAGAGAGAAATTGATCAAGAATTCATTTTTCTTTAATTTGATATTTCAAAAACCAACACTGATATAACTTTTCTTCCTTCAATTGTTTGGTAGGAGAGAGTGGAAAAAAAGAAAAATTAAAACTTCTCTCCTTTTATTTGATTACACAGAAAGTGAGAGGGAAAATAAACATTGTAAGATGAAATAAGCATTAGCAAGTAAAGTGGGACTTAATGATACCTAACAACAGAAAGTTCTCAAATATAAGAAAATCTACAAGTAACACGGGAGACAAAACTCAAGTAATAAGTATTTGGGATCACTATATTGAGAATATGTTCCTGTCTAAATTGATGTAGATCATGGACTGATCTACAATACAACCAATGAAAAAGAAGTACGAATTTTTTTAAATAAAATTAAATATAAGGATTTATAATTCTGCTTTTGGTCCAACACAGACACATGTATATTCAAACATATCATTTTCTTAAATTATTACCGGTGTTAATGTGTCAGCGTCAATTTCGTGTCTGATAATATCTGCGTCAATGCTTTTGTAAGAAGGATGAAGCCAGGAAGTTTTACCTGGATGCACGGTGTAACAATGTGATATGGTTACCACTCAATTATAATTTTTTTACAGTCCCTCCAAACTACTCCAGACGAAGCTTGAGTAAATAGTTCAGTGTTCTCAAAATTATAAAAATGGACAATTTTGTTCTTTGAAATCCTAATATGCAACGTTTTGCTTGCAATAAAAAATGTTACCACACGCAGTTTACTATATCTATTGTTAATATTTTAAGGGGAATTAGTCACTTTAGTCCCTGAATGGAAAATGAGTCGTCACTTTAGTTCCTGAATACAAATAAATTGCAAAATAGTCCCTGAATGTAGACTATGTTGGTCAATTTAGTCCCTGAATCAGACTCCGCTAGTCAATTTAGTCCCTGAATGTGACTCTGTTAGTCACTTTAGTCTATGAAATTGACTAATAGAGTCTACATTCCAAGGACCGTTTTGCAATTTCTCTGTATTTAGGGACTAAAATGACGACCGCATTAAAGAAGCATCAAAATATATAAATAAACCTAAAAACAATAAAGAAAGAAAAAAAAAGAATAATTAAGTGTTCAAATAAATGTAGGAAAATTACAGTAGTGTTATTTGAAGAACTATTTGGGACTACTTCCTTTTTCTCTCTTTTAATTTTTTTTAACAAACAATAGAAAAAGAATAAGAAAGATAATTATGAAAAAGTTGTGACTTTACATCCCATAAGAACCAAAAAGTGTAAAAATTAAGAAATGCCAAGCCTAAGCCTATCTCTTCATCTTCCTTCTCCTCACATCAATCTCAACTCACAACAAAACTTGAACCATTTCAACAACCCACAACAACTCCATAAAGCCATTACAACCTTAAACCTAACAGACACAGAATCAACACATAACAACAAACTCATAACCTCTTCACTTCTCCTTAAACAATGCATCAGAACCAAAAACATCCACCTCGGCAAACTCCTTCACCACAAACTCACCACCTCAAATCTCCAACTCGACACCCTCCTCCTTAACTCTCTCATTACCCTCTACTCCAAATCAAACGACCTTATAACCGCGTTTTCCATTTTCAAATCAATGGAAAATTCCAAACGGGACGTTGTTTCATATAGTTCAATCATTTCTTGCTTTGCAAACAATCAAAACCCGTTGAAAGCAGTTGAAATATTTGGTCAGTTGCTTTTACAAGACGGGGTTTATCCGAATGAGTATTGTTTTACTGCTGTGATACGGGCGTGTTTGAAAGGCGGGTTTTTTAAAACTGGGTTGTGTTTGTTTGCATTTGTTTTGAAGACCGGGTATTTTGATTCGCATGTTTGTGTTGGCTGTGAATTGATTGATATGTTTGTGAAAAGTGGTGGTGGTGGTGGGGATTTTGAGTCTGCACGTAAGCTGTTTGATAAAATGCGTGAGAAGAATGTTGTTACGTGGACTTTGATGATTACTAGGTTAGCTCAATATGGTTATAATGACGAGGCTATTGATTTGTTTTTGGAGATGTTGGTGAGTAGTGGGTATGTGCCGGATAGATTTACGTTAACCGGGTTGATATCTGTGTGTGCTGAGATTCAGTTTTTGTCGCTTGGGAAGGAGTTGCATTCTTGGGTTATTAGGTCGGGTTTGGTTTTGGATTTGTGTGTTGGGTGTAGTTTGGTTGATATGTATGCGAAATGTGGATTGGTGCGAGAGGCTAGGAAAGTGTTTGATAGTATGAGGGAGCATAATGTGATGTCATGGACGGCGCTTATTAATGGATATGTAAGAGGCGGTGGTGGTTATGAGAGGGAAGCTATGAGATTGTTTAGTGATATGTTGCTTCAGGGTTGTGTTGCACCAAATTGCTTTACGTTCTCTGGTGTTCTTAAGGCTTGTGCGAGTCTTCCTGATTTTGGGTTTGGCGAACAGGTTCAGGGACAAACGATTAAATTAGGTCTTTCTGCGATTGATTGTGTTGGGAATGGTCTTGTTAGTGTGTATGCAAGGTCTGGAAGAATGGAATCTGCTCGCAAGTGTTTTGATGTTTTGTTTGAGAAGAATTTGGTTTCATGTAGTGGGATTGTTGGTGATGCAAGTGTGAAAGATTCGAATTTGAATTCTGAACAAGACATGAACCCTGAAATTGAATACACAGGTAGTGGCAAAGTTAGTTCGTTTACATATGCTAGCCTGTTGAGTGGTGCTGCTTGTATTGGTACAATAGGTAAGGGTGAACAAATTCATGCCATGGTGGTGAAGATGGGATTTCGGACTGACCTAAGTGTTAATAATGCTTTGATCTCTATGTATTCCAAGTGTGGAAACAAAGAAGCTGCTTTACAGGTCTTTAATGACATGGACGATCGCAATGTCATAACTTGGACCTCTATCATAAATGGTTTTGCAAAACATGGATTTGCTTCAAAAGCACTAGAATTGTTCTATAATATGCTTGAAACAGGTGTGAAGCCTAATGATGTCACATACATTGCAGTTTTATCGGCATGTAGTCATGTTGGTTTAATTGATGAGGCATGGAAGCATTTCACTTCCATGCGCGATAACTATGGAATTGTTCCAAGGATGGAGCATTATGCATGCATGGTTGATTTGCTTGGTCGATCTGGATTGCTTTCAGAAGCGATTGAATTTATAAACGCAATGCCTTTTGATGCTGATGCGTTGGTGTGGCGTACGTTTCTTGGTTCTTGTCGGGTTCATCGGAACACCAAGCTTGGGGAACATGCGGCAAAAATGATTCTTGAACGTGAACCTCACGATCCTGCTACCTATATATTATTGTCGAACTTGTATGCAACAGAAGGGAGGTGGGATGATGTAGCAGCCATTAGAAAAAACATGAAACAGAAACAAATAACGAAAGAAGCAGGTTCTAGTTGGATTGAAGTTGAGAACCAGGTGCATAAATTCCATGTGGGAGATACTTTGCACCCCAAAGCTCAACAAATATATGAAAAACTTGATGAATTAGCTTTAAAAATAAAGAACGTGGGTTATGTCCCAAACACAGATTTTGTTCTTCATGATGTGGAGGATGAACAAAAGGAACAATATCTATTTCAACACAGCGAGAAACTTGCAGTTGCATTTGCTCTTATTAGTACACCAAATCCAAAACCTATAAGGGTATTTAAGAACCTTCGTGTTTGCGGGGACTGCCATACAGCGATAAAGTATATATCAATGGTGACTGGAAGAGAGATTGTAGTGAGAGATGCAAATCGGTTTCATCACATGAAAGATGGGACATGCTCTTGCAATGATTATTGGTAATACATATATAAATCCAATGAGTTTAGACCTCTTGGCCTGTAAATTTTGTAGAGTTATTCACATTTTTGTTGCTTAGAATATACAAATGTTGTAAATGTGGAAACTCAGCTTTGAATTACTAGCTGATTGTCAATGATAGTGATACAGAAGCATTTATTTTTCCATCTATGTTTTCAAAAATTTGAAGCTTGATGGTGGTCTGTACCATTCTTCTCTTGTATTATTTTACATGAAGGTTATTCTACATATTGTGTTGGAGTAGTAGCAACCTTAATTATTTTGAAGCTTAGAGATGGTTTATCCTGAAAAGAGGATACAATGAGGTGGAAGTAGCTTTGAAACTTTTAGACTATCTGCATATTCCAAAAATTTGACTCCAGTGTATAGAAAATATGTCCTGGAAGTTGCACATTATAAATGGCCTTTTTGTATGTGATTAACCTTTTTGTCCTGGAAGTTACTCTCGCCTTTTCGTTTTTTATCCTCTTAATCTCGAACCCCTCTTGTATAACAAAATCTCTAAGAGCGGTTCTAAACTCATTAACATCACTAAATAA
>Ga0209282_1002382_pt1 | contig 10832 bp, 8 predicted proteins | sample Mtrugardesep15_FD_187529 | JGI IMG/M metagenome (GOLD analysis project Ga0209282, IMG submission 187529) | Root nodule microbial communities of legume samples collected from California, USA - M. trunc garden sep15 (SPAdes) (version 2) | ecosystem: Host-associated > Plants > Roots > Nodule...
AAGATGTGATATTCTAATCACTAAACTACTTATAAAAAAATAAAAATTTGCTCTTAAAATTGGTTGCGTATTTTCCTAGATTGATTCAAACTTTTTTTAGTGATCAAAATATAACTCATCAATCGGTTACAGGGTTTAGCAAACACTAACAAAAAATACTTAATAATAATAAAGTTTGTTTTATCATCCAATCTATATGAGTGTATTGTTATAAACTCTGACAATGTGTCATTTTTTTGGGGTAAATGTGTATTTTTTATATATAAATCAAACTAGTTACATTTAAATACTTAGTATCATTTATTACTAAGCATTTAAATACTTAGTATCATTTTATATATAAAATTGATTGCGTATCATTTATATAATGATATAATTTAAGTGATACATCGGTGAGGGACTTAAATGCTTCATCACCTTAGAATCCACCTTATTAAATAGGAGATAACTCGTTAAATTTTTCTTATATTTTTTCTACAAAATAGAAGTTAATTTTGTTTTTATGAACAAGTCAAATGGAATATATCAATACCAAAAAAGTATTCTCCCTAACGCAACTAATACAAGACGTGTCAAGCAATTATGAAGGTTCAAACATACAGACAAATATCAACCTCTCAAAAACTCAATTTATATTGATTTTTTCTTGTTTTTACCGAATCAACATCGATTAAGTGACCATCTTAATTGTAAGAGCATGGAAAACTACAAACTTTACTTTAAATGGACACTTCAATCATACGTACCAGTTTCCCCTGTAAATTTTTCTTTGTATATTGATATAAATTTTTTAGATTAGGGATGATTTATCGATCTGGCTGCCTGCCTCAGAGCCAAAAGTTTCATAGTCTCACGGCCTCACACATCACCAATCACCATAATACCAAGAATTTCGTATAAACTCCTAGTTTTGCAAGTCCCAAGAGTGGATGAATGAAGATTTGGATGGGTGAAATGAAATCCATTGTCATGAGTCCCAATAGATAGAACCTCTTCACAATATGGTAGGAAGTACTTTGGACACATTATACTAATGCAAAACATTAACTTTTCAAGGATTCGATGTGCTTAAACAGAAATTAGAGGGTAATAGCCAATGAGATGCTTTCATAAGTGCAAGACTTTTCATAATGCTAAACATTTTCCCTATTTTTTTTCATCAATATTAAATACATTTCTCAGCTTCTCCTGTTAAATGAGCCGGTTGAAAGCTATATGGGACGGAAAATGGGATGAAAAATGGAATGTTAAAATGCCACAACTGTTATTGATAAGGTTGGATTTCAAATTAAAAGAAAAAAGGGTCTTGTTAACAAGTGCCCTTAAGGCACTTGTTAAGGTTACACAAATAGAAATAATTGATAAATTTTAAGTAGAAAAAGGTACTTTTAAAAATTTCAATGCATTGAATGCACTATTTTCAAGCAGTGGCGGAGCTAGGATTAATGTAAAGTCCGGGCAAAAAAAAATTGCAACACATTTATAGGGGTTTAAATAAGAAATTGCAAGAAAATAATAAAACAACATAAAGAAATTGCCCAATTTATGGGGGTTTATATAAGAAATTCATCGGGATTTACATAAAAAACTGCAAAAAAATTGGTCCGGAGCCCGGGCGGGTGCCCGGGGTCGCCGGGCCATAGAACCACCCATGTTTTCAAGACAAACTTTCTTCTTTAAACTTCTTAACAAGTGCCTTGAGGGCACTTGTTTACATTTCCCAAGAAAAAATGGGATGTTAAAATGCCATCACTGTTATGTCACAAAATTCAGGATCAACGTGTATATATATTTTACAAATTTCAATCAATGTAAGAAAAGAATTATATATAACAAGCAAAACTTATCAATAAAATTGCTAATTCTATTATCATACATGACTACTCATACAAGAAAAATACAATCAAACCTAGGGTAGGGTGGGCAAGTGTCTGGTCCTGAGCAACGGCACAAGAAAACCGTCACTATCTTTGATCTTCATTCATTTTCCGCTATAATATTCGGTTCTTCACCTTGGCAAAGGTACTCATCACACAGCGATGCTGATCCCCAGTCCTTTCTCAGCCGCAAGATGTCTTCAGTGAAAGTGGAACCAGGTGCTCCAATAAACACGCTAGACATGGCACATATAGTCTTGTCCAACATAGCTTCCACCTTCAGTGTGAAAATATTCATAATGAACATCACCGAAATAAATCGAAAGAGAGTAGCTTTGTTGTTTAGTTTCTCACGAAATAAAAACAAATTGTTGACATAGTGGTTTAAAAATTGGCCAATCAGCTTTCGTAGTTGTTTAAAAATTGGACAATTAGGTCTCATGCATTCTCTGTGCAAAAAAATTCAGAGAGGGCAGGTACAAATTATAGTAGTAGATACTTATACAATTATAAGTTCATATACAAGTGTTTAATTGTTTTTAGTTACAATATAAGCATTATCCTTTCATTAAGAGCCTACAAAAAAAATTGGTGACTACACCATATCAAAGCAAATTTGGCAGGATTCTGTAAGGATTTAGAGTATTTGATAGTTAGTTAGTACAAGTTAGTTAGTAAGTTGATAACTATGTTAGTCAGTGTTTACAAGTTGTTATTTTGGCTATTCTTAGAGAGTCTTTAAATATCCCTCAAATAGTAAAGGGGAAGATAGCTTTGAATAATTAAATTTTGTCACTAGAGAATTATTTAGTGTGAAAGGAGAGTGCTCCTTCGGGGTAGCCTTGTGCGGAAGGTTATCATCTTCATTGTTACTCAATTCTATCCCGTTGTTGGGAATTACACAAAAGAAATGTTCATAATAGATACTTAAACTTATTCCAAGGCTGAAGCCATTCCCGCTGCAAGGCTTAGACAACTAAAGGAAACAAAGTTGAATACCATAGGACCTACAGCTCTTAAAAGTTTCATTTTCCTGACAGTAAAATGTTATAACAGTGTGACAAGATGAAAATGATAAGATTTCATTTACTATGATTCAAACTTAAAAGGGACTTTTCAAGGGGAAAAAGGGGGCACAAATCTTTCCGGAACTTGCAACAATAAATTCAAGCGAAAACCAGGGGCATGATCAACGGATATGTCTTCTTGACAGTTTTAGTTTTTTTACATGTTTTGTAAATTGTAACAGAAGAGGAGCCTTAGCGCAAGGTCACAAGCTTGAGTCATGAAATCAGTATTTTGTAAATACAGACTACCTAGAATAGACACACAATGAATTATACCCTTCTCTAAGATATGGTAAAAACTCTATCTTTAAATTAGCAAGTTAGCCATGAAACTTTCATTCGTAAATTGTAATCCTAATGATCAGATATGGATGGTGAATTTAGGCCAGGTACACAATTTAAGTTTAAAGCACATGAAAAAAATAAACAAGCACTGTCATCTCACCTGTGAATCTCCCTCAATATGATGCCTGTACAACAAAGCATCCCATTTTTCTGCTGAATTCCGAGCTGGCCGAATTACAAGTGGAACAGGCTTGCCATTCAGCACAATCAGTGACTGAAGTAGACCAGTTTCACTTTCAGCTGCATCCGTAGAAAGATATATGATGGGTGCATCGGCCCTCTCAATCACCCTCAAGATGCAATCTGCTGCTTGAGGGATGGGGAAAAAGCAACTTGGTTTTTTAGCATTACTGCAAACATGAAAATGGATAAGTAAGGCAATATGGTAGAGGGAAAAAGAGAGCACGAAAATTGCAGGATAGTTTCGCATGAACTAAAAGCCTTACATGCATGCATAACTTTTTACATTATTTCAAGCAGATCATGTTAACCATGAAATGAAACAAAACAACTAAAAAACAATAGCCATGACTCATGAGCCATGAAAATGCAGTTGGCAATTCGTTCAAATTCGGATCGCTGCAGTAAGAAACTTTACGCATTTATGTAGTCAACAACTCAAAAACTTTGGATCAAGATTGGACCGCTTTGATTTCAAGTTTGCTATTAAAGCTGATTCAACGAATCAGGGCCGATCTTGACTACATATGCAAGGAATATCTGATTAATCTAACACATAGATTCAGGCAATAGTATAAACACATCAGACTCATGTCATCAATATATACACCCCATAATCTTATAAGAAATTAAACCAGACAAAGGAATAAAGGTTGTACCAGAATTTCAAAAAACCGTGTCTCCGAAAATGCAATGCAACGAAGTTCCTTCCAAGGAATGTCTGGATAAAACGCTGAGCAGTAAGCAAAATAAGGCGACTAGGTTCAATCAAAGTCTTGCATTGATGAGCAATAGGTCCACCTGGTTGCATAACCCAATCGTGCTCCACTTTAGCATAGAAAACATCTCCAATCGCCATAACATCATCGTCATAAGAAAACTTATCCATAACATCCTGAACAGTCTTCTTCTTCGGATTCCTCGTATCCTCATCCTCCCAAACAGCCTTAGGTTTACTCATACCCAAACCCAACCCACCCAACTTCTTCAACCTCTCATCATCCAAATAACAAGGTTGAGGCAAAGCAAAATAACAAAGAAACTTATCAATAAGCAAATGACCCTTCTTAACATTTGAAAATTCATCAAAAGACATCACAACTTTTTTCCCTAAACATTTATTAATATGATCAATATCAACAACTCTATCATATTGAAAATCAACTTTAGAACTCGGAATCACCAAAACCCTATTCAGAATCGCAGCGAAAAACATATGCTTTTCTAAACAAATCAAATGATTGGACATTTGACCGGAAACACAAATAGCAACTAAAAATTTATCCTTTTTAGGATTCCATTCAATAGTTTTCCTCTTTGACAAACTCTGATCAACAGTTCTACATCTATCGTAATTCCCAACATTGAAATTTGAATTTCCGAAATTGAATTCAGGATCAATTACATTCCCTGTTCTATGTGGATTCAACAGAATTTGCTGAATTTCATTGTTGATTGAAATCTGTTTGAATAATGCAGATTTCAGATCTTCAATTAGCTTAGGGTTAGGGTTTTGATTCTGATCGGAAGAGTTGAAAACGGTTGAGAGACGTTGTTGTTGTTGGCGTAAGAGGTAAATGGCGCGTAATTCGGATTCTTTCATTCGATCGGAGATGGAGTCGGAGGTGAATGAGGTGGTGAAGTAGCGGCGGAGATTGGGGACTGAGAAGAAGAGGAAGAGGAGGAGGAGGAGAAGGAGAATGGCGAGAATGTAGTGCTTTTTTTGGAAGGTGAAATTGACGCGCCGGAGTCGGGAATTGAGATCTTCGACGTGGAATGTTGAGGGAGGAGTTCGGGGTTTTGTGGAGGGTTGGTGGATGAGGTTGTGGTGGTCGTCGTCTTCGTCGGAGGAGGAATCCATTGGTATAGGTGTGTGAGCCACGGCGGCGCGTGAGTGACACGGTAGTGAATATTTAAGTGAGTGAGTGAGATTGGTGAATCGTTGGGGTGACTCGGTTGGAGAGAGTGATTTGTTGAAGAAAGAATGTGCAGAGTAGTAGATTGAATGTGTCGGTTGATCCAAAAATGAAAATGACAATTTAACAACACAAGTTCAATATGGTATTAAAATTTTAAAACATTTTCTCATTATTGTTCACTCTATTAACCAAAATAATTTTATGTTTAATATTCAGTTAATTTTGGTATATTAATATTTTAATATATTTAATTATAAACTATTTTGATACAGTAAAAAATTATTTTAAATTTTTAATACATTCAAAAATTATTGTGACTTTTTGTTATACATTTAAAAACAATGATCGTCATGTCTGTTCGCTTCGCTATATATTACATTTTTTGTTGTTGAAAAAATTATAATACCAACAATAAATCTGTAAGTGGTAAGAGATTTAAAACTTTTGTTAGAGTGATTACTTCAATCATTTGTCCTAGGTTTGAATTTTTTTTTTGGTTAAGAGTGTGCCCAGCAGGTTTATCAGCAAAAAAAATGAAAATATCCTAATTCATATTCGTACCTGTATACCATGGTATAAAAACACATTGTATTTATTCTTTTTCCTTTAATTAATACTTAAGGTATGAAGCAAAGCGCATCATCAACATGAACAAAATTGAGAGTTAGGATTATCTCCATTTATTACGCTCTCCATTTTTTCTATTTAAAAAGATAAAGACACAAAGAAATTACAAAAAAAACATAAATAATTAATAATGATGGGACCTACTTAATAGTAGGATACACTCAATAATTTTTTTATATCCATCTCTCACCAAATGATATTATCTATTCATTTTAAGCAAATAGAGAAGATTTTTACTCCAAAATTGATTGACGTTGGGAGAAGACTGAGGCCTACACCGGGAGATTAACTTATCATCATCTTTTGGGAGAGAAAAATAATAAAGGATCACTATTTTATTCACGGATATTTAGATGTCTAGATATCAACATAGGTTAGTCATCAATCTTATTGTTGGCCTCACAAGTCGCAGCATCTCTTTTAAAGAAACCTAATAAATAGTTGAATTTGTCAAAACCACTGTAATTCATTTTAGTAAGAGATAACTTGGGTTGCAAGTTATCTCACTAATTAGTTAGTTTGTTGCACTTCGTTAGGAAAATTAGTTAAACTTTTGCATTGTCATTGTGTATATAAGAAAAACACTAGAATGCAATTGCATAGAGTTTGAATCATTGTTAATGACACTACACAAAGAGAATAAATTTTCGACATTGAATTTCCATTTTCCTCTCTTTTCCCATCTCTATCAGTTATCTCTCCTCTTCTTTTCACCTAGTTTCATGATTCACTTTTTATCACAAATTAGAAGCTTAACCCAACAACTTCGGAACCATAGGAACGTCCATAATCACTTAACAACTTTTTATTAACCATCCCTTGCGGACTATCAAACATGAATTCAATCTGGATACATTCACCTTTTTATTAACAAAGATACATTCACATTCTGATTATGTTTTCGTTTTATTTCAATTGAAATCAACACTTTTATGAATCCTTGTCATTATTGAGTTCTTAAGGTTTTTTTTTTTTTCAAGGATGAGTTCTTAAGGTTTTGAAAAGGTAAGAATACTTCTTTTCAACTTTTAATTTGAATTATGTGTTCTCGTTGAAGCTCATTTGAATCACCATGGGAAGAGTTGTTAATTTAAATAGGAGTGTCTTGTGATTGAGTTATGTGTTAATTAAATAAGGATAGTGCTAGGAGCACTCTCTTTTCAACACTCTTTCTAACTAACATTGACTCTCTTATTATGCAAAATCTGCGAGGATCCTATCACTTGACGTGGAAACCATTTTCAAAGTGTGGAATCCGCATGTATTTTATCCAATAAAAGATTGAAGATTAAAAAAAGTGTTGCCAACACTCCTCATTAAATGAGATCAATATTTGATGTTTCACTATAAATATTATCGGGGACTAAAATGGTTATTGATATAATTGATGATAGTATTTTGGAGTCTGACTGTGAGCAATGCGAAGCACGAAACAACAAATTTCAACACCAAAAGTCCACTTGGCTCGAACATGCCAGCAAGATACACACAAAGCTTCACAACGTAAATGGAAAAAAATGATTTTTCTTTTTACAGTATAGAGAAAATGAAGTTTAAAAACTATGTTAACCTGAAATGAAGCGTACAAGAAAAAGACAACGAATCCTCTTAGCTCTCTATTTGGCATCCCATTGAGTATCGCTTTAACCTTTGAAATTTTTTTACAACTCCTAGTAAAAGCACCATTAAACCATTTCATTCATCGTGAAATTCAATATGAACATAAAAATGAAACCATATAAATCAAAATTGTTTGAATGAGTTCTAACATCGAAGAGGCTAAAACAATTATGTTTTGTATTCACTCGACAGCTGCATGCATCCTCGTAGTTGGATCATCCCTAAAACTTAGGCATCTTCTAGTTTTAAGCGTGGAACAATGTTCATTGATTGGAGTTCCTGAAATTTTGAAATAGATATCAAATTGATCAAACATACACCAAGCACTACTACTAGTAATAATAAGGGACTTTTTCAAACACATTAAAACATAATATATATGCTTTAAAAACACATTAAAACATTAACAATTGTTAGCAAGACCCTAACAATAAATTATTCAAATAATAATAATAATAATAAATTCTTCATAACATCGTTAAAATAAATCCTTATATAGCTAAACTAAAATAGTTTTTAATAGGCAAACACTAGTATATCATAAATCTTTTAACTTAATTTAAAGTTTTGAACATGTCTTTATCAAGTTAGTTCTCTATGTTTAAAAACATCATTAACGTTCGACCAAACTGCAATTCAAAAAAGTAAATTACATCTTAAATTCATCAAAATTACATGATAATGGCTGTTGCAATGTTTAATTCATCGTAATTAACATGATATTTTTCACTTTTTATCAATGATTGTGTTATAGTGCAGAGAAAGATTCTTTAAAAATATTTTTAAAGAAAAAATAAAATACTAATTTGACAGGAAAGCAAGATTAAAAAAAGTTTGAAACTTTTAAATTTAGTTAAAGGAACCCTGTGTTTTGCCATTTTAATAATAATGATAGCAATTGATTCTATCATCGACTACCTCCACCCCTAATTATAAGACTCTTTTGAAAATATTTTTTTGTCCATTTTTTTAAGACTCCTTTGGTATTTCCAAAATTACTCCGTCCGGTCCTTTTTATAAGAAACAAAAGAAATAAATCATCTTCCATCAAAAAAATAAATAAATAAATCATCAAAACCAAGGAAACATATTGAAAATAGTTATTTTCATTTAATACTCATAAATTTAAATTTATTTCATGGATACACTTATATTAATTACTCTTAATTCCACTAACTTACTAAATAACGGCACTAATGAAATTTAGCTTTTAACACATTTCAAAATTGGTTAATGTTTCTTATAATAAGGACGAAAAATATTGACACTTGTTTCTTATAAAAAGGACCAGCTTATAAAAAGGACATGAGAGAGTATTTCTTACCAACATACCCCTATTTATTTTATATTTTTTCTTCGATCAATAATAAATACTATATTGAAAACATAAAATAACACTCTCTTAAAGGATAAAATTGTAAAAATAGTAATTGTGAACAAACTTAATACTACTACCAACTTTCTTAATTCCCATGATTTGGTCAAAATTATCTTATAATTAGAGACCGATGTATTTTATAAATAATGAGTTTTGCGAGAAGACACCTTTTATGAAGGTGTCTTTTAGCAAGTTATCCTATAGGCATTTGCTAAAAGACACAAGCTAATTTTTATGAAGGTGTCTTTTAGCAAGTTATAACTAAAAAGTGGATAATCACACCTTGAGGTGTGGATTGCTAAAAGACACCTTCATGGGTGTCTTCTAGCAAAACCCTTATATAATATATATGCTATTCCTACTAGTAATAATTAGCAGCTAAGATATTATAATTTCCAACACATTACCTGAATCAAGAGTTTGCATGCATATGGTAGCTTCATGGTGGAAATCTGCTTTCCATTCTTACAAGATGAACAAACACCAGCTTTCAACTTATGGTTGTAATATCCCAACAATCCACAAGCTCTACAGACCTGTATAATATAAAAAGGGAAACTATCATCAGCCACTGTAAAATTAAAGAACAGTCTTTTCACTATTCACAAAACCAAAATTAAATGAATTACACACATATATTTTTAAACATATACTCTGAGGTTTCCCAAAAATCAAAGGCTAGTAATTAACATCATAGTCTTGCAAGGCAAAATCAGGACTTTACATATAATCGTTAAGGGGAAGTAAAATAGTAAATCGTGGAATCGTTACATTAACTGTAGGATTACACAATTCATAAAATTCAAATATATGCATATAAATAGCATGGGTAAGACAAAAAAACCTTAAATTACACTTGAAATACATGTGTAAATTTAAATTCATAAGCATAACTCACATAATAGCATAGTTGCATAACACTTATACAATTAAAACTTAAAATACTTATGCAATTAGCACGCTATCACTCACATATCAACAACATAACACTTGAAATACCTATATAATTAAAATGTACTCATAAGTTCTACGCAAAACAACAACTAAAATTGCCTTTTGTTGTTCCACCACCAGGACCATAATTGTAGAACTGTTTCAAAGAAAAGTGGATTATACAGGATTCCACCAAAATAAGATTTTGTGTATACTCATAATCGCAAAATCGTAGGATTTTAGGATTAAAATTGGGACTTTAACTACCATGATCACTTCGGTCAAAATAAAAAAAAAATACTACCACAATCATAATCTTTCAAGTTCCCGCCCTTCCCCATATATCAACATTATTCATAATTTAATAATATAAATGAGCGGATTATATGGAAAATCATATATCATCATGGTTATTCATAGCACATGGCAGCAGTAGAGCTTTAAGCTTATCTTCACGAATTTAAACATTTTATTCCAGTAATTTTATCTTTAATTAATTCCACTGTTTTGGCCAACTGATATTCTGTACCTGATTGGCATTACCTACTGAATAACACAACAACAGGTGTTACCCATTCTTTTCTAGAAAATATTTGGATCTGAAATTGTTTACAAAAATGCCTTCTCCTCTAATGTTGTAAACAATTCTACCTATGATGTTCTATAAAATAAACAGAAATTGGTACAAAAAGTAACTGTTGCTACATACATATGTATTATTAATTCGAAAAGTCTAGATTTTTTTACCTGAACTTCATAAGGATCACTAGATAACATGAGTCGCTCAAAAATCAACATACTAGCACCATATGCAATTAAGCAATCACGTTCCATTTCTCCGACTCGTAGACCTAAACATAAAAGGAAACAAGTGATGTTAAACTCA
>Ga0209282_1002384_pt1 | contig 10830 bp, 8 predicted proteins | sample Mtrugardesep15_FD_187529 | JGI IMG/M metagenome (GOLD analysis project Ga0209282, IMG submission 187529) | Root nodule microbial communities of legume samples collected from California, USA - M. trunc garden sep15 (SPAdes) (version 2) | ecosystem: Host-associated > Plants > Roots > Nodule...
GGAGTCTTTGCCATTGTTCAACATCAAAAGTGTATTTGTCAATGATTTGAGCACCTCACGCACAAGATCTTCAGCAACAATATTAAAGGGTAACACTTTTGATGATTTTATGTTTGACCCTTTAACTTCTCTAATATTTGACTTATCATCAAAAGTTAACACTTCAAGTAATTGATTTGCCATGTCACGTCCTCTTATTAGCTCTTCTTCCATTGCCTTTTTACCGTAATTTGTTGGAAGCAAAAGCAGATTCTCCATGATATCTTCTGTTGTTTAAATGTAAATTAAATATCACCTTGCTATAAGTAGAACTATAGGCTAAATAATAATATTGGATATGAAGAGAAAAAAAGAGGGACACGGCCTTTTATTCAACTTGGTACTTCCTACTTGCAAATTAAAAATTTGTTCCCATTTGGGAGTATTCAGACAAAACATTCATGGATCAGTTTCATTTCACACAGGCCGCATGAAATTTCGATGTAACATAAGTACGTGTAGTAAGAAATTTCTCAAGATATTTTTAGTTTAAAAAATAAACAGAAGTACTATAATTAATTAAAATTCAAATAAGTTTCATTAATTTAAAATTAGAATCCACTATAAATTTTTTAGGCAGAGATTGTAGTGCAAAGGCATCACATGGTTAACTTTGACATCCAAATTATGTTAGACACCTTAAAGTAACCACCTATCATTTTTTTTTTTTAAAGGAAGTAACCACCTATCATTTGAAAGTATAATTATATCCTTTTAAAAAAAACATAATCAAATAAAATAAAGAAAAATAGTTAGTTTGGGAGACTAGATCAAAACCCAAGGAACCGAAGATGATATAGTACAACAACCACCTCCTATAAAAATCATACTAAAAATACTCAAAGGGATAAAATCGTGGTGAAGAAAGCATAGTCAGAAAGACTACATATATCCATCTACTATAGATCTGCTAAGAAAGAAGGGCACTTCCATGGTGCAGTCAAGAAATTGAGTTTTTTGGAAAAGTTATTTTAATTGCTATATGTTATTTTTTGGAAAAATATAAACTACAAAAAACTATATGTTATTTTAATTGCTATTGGGTATTTTGTCTTGCCCTACTATGAATCAGTTTCTGTGTACGACAACTCAACCATTTTTTTAAGGTATTTTGGTGTATCAGAATTCTTATTTATACAGTTGTCAATGCTCTGTTATAATTTGAAGGCTCCTATTACTGATTTTAAATAAATGATGCTACAAACTGGAATTGCATTGCTTTGAACTGTTGAGATAGATGATATATATTGGTAAAGTACATATTTTGTTTGAGTTTGAAAATAGAGCTGATGGCTCTAGTTTTATATGTTGACCACAAAACCAATCGCTTATGACTTCCCTTTCTTTTGCTTGATGTATTGCATAGTTTTGGTTCTGTGTCCGGCTTACTAAAATTACATTCTGAAAGTTGTAACTAATAATTATGGACAAATGTACAAATATACCATATAATCTGACGTGACATGGATTAAATACGCAAATGTTCAATGATTGACCACATGGTTAACTTCACCAGAAAAAACATTATCTTAACTTCACGATAAAATTTTCCAAGAAAACAATGGAGAGCCACTAAAAGATTTCACGACTAAGATATCATCACACTCATGCTATATAGATGTCGTAAGCTCTGCCTTTCAAAGAAGTTATAGTTTTCCCATAATGTTCACATTTAAGAAAACCGTCATAATTTCATTGTTGAAATATATAATTCTCTCATAATAAAAACAATAAATGACATACATTCATCCATAATGATACAAAATATAGATGCAATAATCTATTGAATCTTAATATATTTTTTTCTGTTCGATCTTTTTCACGACTCGTTCTTTTTCTATTTGTATATCATTGAACCTTAGATGCATTGGTTTCATTAGAAACACCGAGATTATGAGAAAAAATCTTCTTTGTAAATACCAAAATAACATCTAAACAACCCTCCATAAAATAGATGAGTCAAGAGATCTACGAGATGTGTCATCATAAACAAATTACACCTATCTAAATTTAGTGAAATTCATATGAATTTTACTGCCTCCTTCCTTAAATATATACTGTCATAAGATATTCTATTGTACCTTCTATATAACATTTTCTTAGTATTCAACTAAAATAATTATTTTTTGTCAAAAAAACTAAAATAACTATTTCTTTTTTTTGAAAGAAAAAATAACTATTTCTTTTATAAATATTATGATGGGAGCATAAAAATTTATTCGATGTGTAAAAAGTATCAATTAAGATCGATCTAATATATTGATCTCTAGAAATTGGTGCAAAAATAGACTATTACTAATTTTAGATTTTAGTAAATTGTTAAACTTCTTCCATTTTTTAATATTATAGAATGATAATATTTTTACTAAAAGCTAGTGTATTAAAAAAAGAGGAGTAGGAAAGAAGGTTGATGGCAACATTTCTCTTATTCGTATGGATTTGGTCATTAGCTTGGGGAATGAAGCACTCATTATATAATATATTTGTTTTAATTAATGGAACTATAGGGTGAGCTCATCAGGCCAACGTCATGTTGCTGAGAACACAATTTTGAAGACAATAATACCCTTTGATTCTTGTTGAGATATTATGAAGCCGCCCACGTGTTTTATTTGTTCATCCCAAACTTGTAAAGGGTAATTAGGGTTGTAATATATGCATGTACGGACAAATGCCAGATTGGTAATTGATTCTTAATTTTTCATTATTTCTCTATTTGGCCACTCTTTTTCAAGATTTTATACCTAATAATACCATTCTTATCACTATCATGTGTTTGTTGGTTGGCATATACTACTAGTTTATAACTGAAGATGACCATACCATTATCAACAACATATTTTGACTACAAAAGTAACGCCTAGTTTGTAGGAGCCAGGTAGTTTCACTAGGTCATGTTTTTATTTTATTTTTATTTTCTTTTGAAACTCACTAGGTCATCTTCTTTTCTTTCTTTTTTTTCCTTTTTCGTGTGCATGTGTACGTTGTATAATTTTGGTGACACTTGCGTGACACACAGTTCTTGTTCCCAGGTTTCAATGAATTTACTTTGCTTAGGAAAAAAAAAATTGTTCTTTTCGGTTTTCGTTTTAAGGTTATAGATATATAATTACAACTTACAATAAGCACTAAAACCCTCATGAAGATGTTTCAGAGATGAGGATCATAGTATAACTATGTATTGCAATAAAATTATGAAATGTTTCTTTCTATATACTATTAAAAAGTACTAAAAAAACAAAATAGTTGTCTATAACTTTGTGCTTGTGTAGATGTTAATTATAATAGAGATTAGTTTTGTTTTGTGTGTCTAATTTCTATCTATTGGTTCAGTAAAAAAAAATTATATTTATCTCTATTATTTCAATCTTACATTTGGGTGCAAGTGGTAATCAACCCACCAACAAAAGACAATACAAAGAGATAGCTCTCAAAACAAAAAGAAAGAACTAAGTATACAATCAAGAGAAAATGGAATCATTCATAAACACAAGGCAAGACGATCTCTTCTTTTTTGACAACCAACTCCAAAACATTCTTTTAATAGATTATAGGGTTAATTAAGTAAATAGTGCTTATAAATATTTAGAATTTCAGTTTTAGTCCATATAAAATAAAATCATACTTTTTATTTTTTATGGAATTTTCTGCCAACTTTTTTGTCCCTGTAAAATTTTCCACAACCATTTTTTGTCCCTTACAAAAAATTTGTCAACATTTTTTGGTCCTCAAAACGCTAAAGAAAAATGTCACAGGTACTAAAAAGTGTGATTTTATTTTATAGGATCTAAAAACAAAATTTGAAACATTTATAAAGATTATTTACTTAATTAACCCTAGATTCTATAACCTCTTCGATATCGTAAACTTTCTCTCAGAAGTTGAGTCATTTCTTGCCTTTGAAATAGAAATAGCACCACATGTCCAACAAACAACATTTATTGCCTTCCCCTTGTGAACAATGGATCTTCCGCCTCTCGAGCTCCCGAACACCACATACAAGGCGGTTCCACTCACCCACCAAACACTCTTTGAAAGGACCATACTAGGCTTTCAACTCAATTTTACCTTTTAATTTTGCCTTTAAGAGCATTTCCCTTTTACATTGATTTGTGTCTTTTAATTGTTATATAACGTGTGAATATTTAAATATATTATTAATCCCTATAAAATTAAAAATCTTTTAAGTTTAGTCCTTATTTAATTTTAATAGTTCCTAAAAAAAAAATTGCACTCAGTATTAGTCCTTACTCAATTCAAATTTGTTTAATTTATGCTTAAACTCTTAAGTTTTTGAACATTTTTTTGCAGACGTGTTAAAAACATTACTAAATGTTCATATGTAAAAAATTACCGCAAAATTTGATTTCGATGTCCATATTTTGTTACTTTTATCTTAAACTTTTGTCGTTTTAAAAAATTCATATTCAATTCGTTTCATGTTAAATTTTTTTTTTTTTTTTTTATAAATTTTAGTAAATAAACATTTCATAGTGTTCTAAACTTGTCTCAAAAACATCGTTTAAAAATTTATGAGTTTAAGAATAATTAAACAAACTTTGTTTTAGCAAGGACTAAAATTATAAGTAATTTTTTTAAGGACTAAAAAATCTATTAAAATTAAATAAATAAATAGTAAACTTAAGATTTTCAATTTTATAGGGAACAAAAAAATATTTAACCCTTACTTGAATTATATTAATCCAAAACTAGCAAAAAGACAAACTTAAGAGTCTAAACGAATGTTCTTGGTTCAAAGAATTTAGCATTTTGCCTGTTATATATAGATGTTAGTTTTGGCATGGAAATATATATTATTATAATTATTAATTAATTAAAAATTTAAAAGTTTGAACCCTCTGATCTGGGTCCTAGCAACGCCAGTGGGATTAGTTTCAATTGAATTAATAAAAACCAAGACCATGAAATAGTTTTGATACAATCCATAACCCTTTGAATGTGTCTATCTTCACCTTTAAAAATAATATCATTTCTCATATTTCATATACTAGTGGCAAATTAATGCTTTTAGTTTTTTTGCCTTCAAGTAAGTTAACATAGATTATTTTATGATAGTAAACAAACAAATTAGATTTACTTTACATAAATATCTCTACAAATTAATCACTAGCTAGATTATTTCACATAACACAATTAATTATCCTCCAATGCAAAATCGAAAATAAATTTGCCTAGCAATATATACCCATATGCCAACCTATATGAGTTGACATCGTGGGGTAGTGTGCTCCTCTTAATATCTTAGGTCTGAATTCTTCCGGTGCTGATTTCTATGGACGGTGTGATTGGTCTCTCGGATTAATCGGTCATTGAGCATGATACCGAATTTTAAAAGGAAAAAAAGAAAACATTCCCTAATTAAAAAGATTCACTTAATGATGACTCGGTGACTTGTCTCAAATAATCAAAATAAACATCAAAATCGCATAACTGGAGATTCTCCAGTGAGAACAATTGGTTTTGAGGATAAGGATGATCATGGTGGATCACTTCCATGGCATCTTCTTTTGTGGATGCAAGAAGTGGCAATGGTGGTGACTGTCCAAACGGATATTCTTGTTTACTTGAAATGTTGTTATCAAAACTAAGTAATATTGAAGAATCAATATCAGAGGAGAAAATGGATTCCAAATTTAAGTTTGAATGGTAAGAGCTTTTGCAAGTGTGATGACCATAATATGTAGTCCGGTACAACGAAGGGTTCTTTTGTATTCTTTGAACATGTTTGATTGCTTCACAATGTTGATCATACATGTGAGTGCACCTATAGTAGCTCCTGTAAACATATTAAATTTTAAATTAATAAATTTTAAACCTAACTTCATCTATATTAATTTTTAATTTGAATGTTACAGATTGATGGAATCTCACATGATAATAAAATTATAACAGTAGTGTATAATTCTGTCAAAAAAAAAACAGTAGTGTATAATGTTGACTGATCTTTATTCTTTTTGAATTTGCACTATAAATATATACCTGAAATATTTGGCATTTGTTATCATCTTTTGTCCGTACTTTCTCCATGTATGACCATCATCAATCAATTTGGAGGCCGTCTTTTCCCAAGTTGGTGCACTGGACCTTATATGGTGACAAAAATATCTGTTAATGAATGATTTATATATTCAATTATACTTCGTAAATATCATAAACTAATTAATCCAATTGACGAGAATATCTATAAAATATTAATAGATCCATATATTCTTCAATTAAGTATGTAATGATGATCATATACCTGTCTGGAGCCCTAGCTGTGCTGTGAATTAAAATTATGAAGATCTACGTGCATCACACATTTTTTAATTTTGTTAACTTGTCTTTTGAGGATACAGACATGGTATATACTTCTATTTTTGTTAGGGGAGGGGGATTTGGACAATATAAGAATTTAATTAATATTCTAAAGGAAAGGGTTTGAGATTTAATTAGAGCTATGGTCAATTTATATTAACTTTGTAAGTATAAAATGGTTTGGGTTACCCAATCTCACATGCATTATCCAAACTCGAGATTGAAAGTTGATATTATATATAGATAGTAAAATATTACACAAATACTTATACTATATATATATATATACCCACCATTGCATGGATTTTTTTAATTTTAAGAATTAATATAATTTTTATAGAAAAAAACTAGGAGACAATTTTTAAGTAAGGGATGACATTCTATTATATTAGGGGTGGGTTTTGTTTCTCTTTCTGGGTTTTCTTTAATTCTCTTCCTTCTCGGTTGTACATGGATTTGACTATCCGTTGTACTCTAAACCAGCATGAGCCACAAAAACCCTAAACAAACATGGATGTAAAACGACAAAGAACGAAGAGAAACCTCTAGATTTTGCAAAACTTTTGGCGGAGGAGAGGGAGAAAAATAAAGGATTTAGAAAATAAAGTTGTACTAATTTGTTTACACATATATATTACATATATCGGAGAAAGAGAGAAATTGCAAAATTGCCTATTAGTTTTAATGATATAATTGATTAACTCAAAAATCAATCTTATTACTAAATTTGGATATCAAGATTATTGTTGAATCTAGCTAAGTTTTGTTCATGTTTAAAAATTTAGAACAATTGGAAGAAGAAATCCTTGTCCGATATTATAAAAATACAAATGATATGAAATTTAATATTGTGAGAAAATAAAACCTTTCAAACAACTCAAATATTTAAACGAAGATAGTATAAAACATAGATTATGATTCTTACTTTCTCTTGTTTGACACTTTTGGATTTTTGGTGTTGAGAGTTTTGAGTTTCTTGTAGGCACCATCCAAATCCTCCTCCATCTTACGGCAATTAGGTGAAAAAGAAAAATCTTTAACACTTATAGGAACAGCCACATCATTGGACTCTTTGACATTGTTCAAGAGCAAAAGTGTATTTGTCAATGATTTGAGCACCTCACGCACAAGATCTTCAGCAACAATATTAAAGGGTAACACTTTTGATGAATTTGTGTTTGACCCTTTAACTTCTCTAATATTTGACTTATCATCAAAAGTTAATACTTCAAGTAATTGATTTGCCATGTCACGTCCTCTTATTAGCTCTTCTTCCATTGCCTTTTTGCCATAATTTGTTGGAAGCCAAAGCATATTCTCCATTATATTTTCGGTAGTGTAAAATTAATTAGCACCTTCTATAACTAGTAGTTAGGCTTAATAACTATTTATATATGAAGAGGAAAGAGAAGGACGTGGCTTTATATTCAACTTGGTAAATTCCTACTTGCAATTTTAAAAAATGTTCCCATTTGGGAGTATATAGACAAAAGTTCCTCGTCAGGTTCATTTCACACAGACCAAAACGTGCGTGAAGACCACACAACATACGAAATTTCAATGTGAATTAAATATATTGTTAGTAAGAAATTTATCAAGCAATTTTTTTCAACACAAGAAATATTATTAATTCAAGTGATGCATCTAGCGATTTCCATACAAGCTACCTTGAACCATAAAGGTATCTCTTTAGATTCTACATGTCTTATTTATGAAAATGAACCTGAGACCTTGATCAATTGTCTATTTAATTGTAATCGGGCAAAGACTATTTGGAACTTAATTGTCGGTCCTAGCTGCAATCTCTCTAATGAGGATGGTTTGATCTTCACTTGGTCACATGACAATATTGAGAAACTAGGTATTGTGATTCCTATTAACATGTGGCTCATTAGGTGTGCTAGAAATGTTAAGATTGTTTAGGATAACATCTCTTATTGACTTATATTGTCAAAAATTCATTACATGTCGCGTTTGGTTGCTCATGTTTTTAGTGATACACATGAGGAGAGTATAAAACATCAGGCTCGATTTATCGGCTTGCAAAGAGGACCATCTGGTACATATCTCTCTCTATGATAATAACTCACTTTGGTTAGTTTTCTTCATTGGTTATGCTATCAACTGATTTGGTTTATTTTTTAGCTTAATTTGTAATAAGCTTTAAGCTTAATTAGTAAGTTTTAGTTTGACGTGTAGTGTTAAATGTTATATTATAGAGTATGTTTTTCGTATTTTGTTTGACAAACTCACAATGCTTCTTGTTGATGCATCATGAGTTTAAGGGTAGGTGTTCGATAATAAAGTATTAAGATTAAGCTATTAGACCTTTATATTAATAAGTTAGCAGTCATTAGGTTTTATTGTATATTTGTTTCTAATCTATGTTATGTAATGCTATTGATATTATTGAAACCCTAGCCATCTTTCAGTTTTTTTCTAGGCCAAATACATCTCTCGATCATTTAAGTTACATGTTTAAAACAGTCATTTAAGTATTTTATATTAGCAATTGGTCATTTAGGTTATTTTTTGTTACAAATTGATCCTTTAAGTCATAGAATGTTTACACTGTCATTCATCTTTTAAACAAACTTCGTTGAAAAGTACTTATGAGTCATTTAAAGTTAAGATAGTAAGTCCAAAAATGTCTATAACATCAAATATCATTATTTATGCACAGAGGGGCCAAAACCTAAATATATTATCTGTTAAAGGGTTAACATGTAGCAATAATTAATATCATTTGTTTAAAAAGTGTCATGGTAACATTTCTCTTATTTTGATTGGTATAGTTTTAATGAGATTGTAAAGTGAGCTCATCAGGCCAACGTCATGCTGTTGAGAACACATTTTGAAAACAATAATACCCTTTGATTCATGTTGGGATTATATGTTTATTCAAGCTAGTTAAGGGTAATTTGGGATATATGTATATATGCATGTCTGGACAAAAGCCAGATTGGTGATTGATTCTTAACTTCTCGTTATTTCCCTATCTGGTTATTCAAGATATTTTTTTGACTAATTGGTTATTCAAGATTGTATAGCTAGTAATACCATTCTTATCGCTATCATATTTTTTTGAAGAATTATCGCTATCATATGTTGTTGTTTGGCATTTACTATAATTTATATCCAAAGACAACCATACCATACTAACAGCATTTTTTGACTTCAAATGTAACGCGGACTTTGTAGGAGCCAGGTAGTTTCACTTCACTAGGTCATCATCTTATTCGACACACACCTTACTATGTTTACATCAATCAAGATCGTCAACTCATTTATTTATGCTCTTTCAAAAAAAAAAAAACTCATTTATTTATGTTAATAACATAAATAATAAAAGACAAATAGATAATTTTAATTTGTGTGAACTCAAATGAATTATCTAAATAAGAATTTACCTTTAATTAATGTAATTTACTTTGCTTAGAAAATAAATATTTCATTTGTTATCTTTTAGTGTGATTGTTTTAAGATTATTCACACATTATAAAAAATATTAATAAATAGTACATTAAGTCTATTATAGACATAGTTAGGGGTGTGCATAGTTAAAACCCAAACCAAAACCAAAATATTGATTTTGGTTTGGTTCCTGAAACCATTGTTCTAAAATTCAGTTTTCTAACAAAATCAGCTCAGTTATGGTTTGAAACCAGTTTAGATCCGGCTGTTATAAAAAAAAAAAACCCGGTTTTTATAACTAATCCAGTTTTAGCAAGTTTCTTTATTCAAAACTGGTATACAATCTCAACCGCAACACACACACAAAAACTTCCTTAAATTTTTTTCCCCTTTTCACAAGAGTAAAGATAGGCGTAATGAAAAAAAAAATCACTTATGAAAATCAATTGTTTATTGTAAAGCCAGAATTGTTTCTTCTTGTAAAAGTTGAACACAAAATAGCTTTGCAATGTGTTTAAGCTTCCATTAATGACGACGAGTTTCTTTCTAGAATTGAAAGATTTGTAGCTGCAATCGAAATAATCTTGTACCTGAATCGCGTTTTTGACCCTTAATCACGCTCTCACACTCGCTGATAGGTGTTTTTTTACCCTAAATCACGTTTTTGATTTGTCATGTTTGTTGTGAACTAGTTTCATCTATGAAGAAAACATAAGAGAAGTTGTGAATCGTGTTTGGTTTAAGCACTCCCACTGAATCGCGTTTCTGAGAAAAAGGAGAATCTCGCGTTTCTGAGAAAAAAAGGAGAGAATCACGTTTTGAATCTAAAGAACGCATGAATTTTTTTAATTTAGAAAAAACTAGTTTCAACCGGTTCAATGAAACGGTAAACTGATTTTAGTTGTTTGAAATGATATGGATTGGTTTTGGTTTTAAGTAATTGGGTTGGGCTTTTAAAATATGAATCAAATTTGGTTTGTGATTTGGTTAAGGTTAATCAATTCTTTTACACACCCCTAGTTATAGAATATATCATTAATTTCATACATGAGAAGTGTT
>Ga0209282_1002385_pt1 | contig 10826 bp, 6 predicted proteins | sample Mtrugardesep15_FD_187529 | JGI IMG/M metagenome (GOLD analysis project Ga0209282, IMG submission 187529) | Root nodule microbial communities of legume samples collected from California, USA - M. trunc garden sep15 (SPAdes) (version 2) | ecosystem: Host-associated > Plants > Roots > Nodule...
ACGACGACGACAGTGAGGTAATTTCATTTCTCTGCTTCACCCCTAAATCATACTTTCTAGTTTTTCTCCCCCAAATTGTTATGTTATAGTAATTATTATGTTTTCTTCTTGTTCCGTTGTATTACTATCACTACATAATGAATAGAGAACCAGGACCATGTCTGATTATCTCGAACAAAGCGCCGTCCTAGAAACGATGAAGAAAAGAAGGCAATGTGAGACAGATTGAGTGACTTACCTGATGCTGTTATCCTTCACATTTTGTCATTCTTGAATACCGAAAATGTTATCAGAACTTGTTTTTTGTCATTATGAGATGCGTTTCTTCATGTCATGCTCTTACATCTCTTAAGCTTTCACTTTACCCTAGAGGTAGAGATGATTATACAAAAACATTATTTCCAAAATCTTTGAATTTCCCTTTATTGACCACCTTAGATCTAGAAAACTTTGCCTTTTGCGGTAGTGAGAATGCTTGTGCTGAGCCCTTTTCCGCATTTACCAAGTTGAATAGTTTGGTCATTAGTAATTGTGAGGTAAAGGATGCTCAAATCCTCAACATATCAAGTGAGACACTTCTCAATTTAGCCCTGCATGATAATTCAACTGACTTTGCCAAAATCGAGTTATCTGCTCCAAGTCTTTGTACCTTTACTTTTACCGGTGACCTTCTTCAGAAAATATATGGGAGCAGTCTCTCTTCTATTAAACAAGGTACTATCGATGCACAAGATGTGTTATATTCGGAGGATTCTGCTATGGTTCTATTAAGCTTGCTGCAAGACCTTGCCAATGTAGAATCATTGGCAGTCACTTCAACTACTCTTCAGGTACCTTGTCACGTTTTCAAGCTTTATTTGTACTTTCTTCTTAAGATGCATTTTTTATTTTAAAATTTTGTTAAAATTCAATTGATTCGCATAAACTGATCCTAACTGATCCTCATTTCTCATTTCTTAGATTCTGTCCTTAGTTCCTGATTTATTGGAGGTTAAATTCCATTCTTTATGTAACTTGAAGTCATTGGAAGTAGAGTTGATACCACTTCAGGATGGAAATTTATCCCAATCAATCAAAAATGCCATGTATAAAAAAGCTGCTGCCAAGTCACATGAAGAACTTCTTAAGTTATGCAAGGCATTTAAACACCGTATGGAACTACCTGCCATACCTGATGGAATAGTTGACTTCTTGCGACAAATCGCGCCCTCGGCAGAAGTTAACATCACAACAGGTTACTTGATTTATTTTAATCTTAAGCAGGTAGATATTTAAAAACCATAAGGGAGCTGAGTGTGGTAATTTTTTTTCTTGACAATATGAGCTTAGATAATTTTAAATGACACAACCATAAGTAGAGTTTGTGATTGGTTGTTACTAAACAGATTGTAGAATCTATAAAGGGCGCGAAGATTAACCATCGTTCACAATATGCCGTGTCTCCGTCCTCCTCTGCCGCACCTGATTTCTCTGCCGAGTCTACTTCTGTCGCTAGCGCCTACCACTGCTGCACCTTCCAATCTCAATCTCTGTAGTTCTGAAAAGGTAGCATTCCTCTTGTGCATTTTGATGGACCCCCGTTTTAGTTTCCTTCACTAAATTTTTGGGTGTCATTTGTTGTTTTTATGTAGAGAATTCCATTTTTGTGATATTTCGGAATGAGATAGCATACTAGATAGTTATAGGAGCCCTTGTCTGCAATTTACTCAAGTAAATTGTTCAAGAATGACCTCAAAGGCATCTATAATAAAATCAGTTTTAAATCTTTCATATTCAATTGTTGTTCTTTTGCTTTTTTACAACTGTTTTGCAGTGGCAATTGATAGTGCTGTATACTTTTTCTTCCTTTAGGATGAAAAATCATCAAATGAAGATAAGGTGGAGAAGCACCACCCTAAATCCAACTGTCCACTTCCAGATAACAGGCAGTGAAGGCTCTCATATTGCCTTACAAGTTACAATGCCTTCTATCTGCTAAAACATGTTTGATTTGACAATCATTTGATCTATCGCACGACCTCTTCATCTAGCTGATAGTTTGTCTCTGTATGAACATATTTCTTTTGTTTTAGGGAGCTTTCATGACCCAATCAGTTGCTACTGGACGTTGTTTATCAACGACTTTTGGTTTTGTTAATAAATTTGTTTTATGATCATGATAATTCAAGGTTTTCATCAATATAACGTGAACTAGGTTTTGTCTAATGTACACAAGTAAAATAGATTTGCATCATATATAAGTTTGTTTTTCACCATTGGATCAATAAGTCCCATCATATTTCATTTGATCAATTGGTGAGATTTATTGATCCAATGGTAGAAAATTATCTTGTGCATGATGCAAGATTGATCTCATTTGTGTACCATAGAACTAGCCCTTGAACTAAAGAATACATTTCATTGTGTTGATACGACTTTGCTTATGATGAATTAAGGAGTCCAAATTGTATCTTTGCAAGTATAATTTCTTAATATCAACGTGCCATTCACATTTTTTCTGCTGGATCCAGAAATGCTCTATACCATCAAAGGTTAATACTTTTACATGGTGTTTAATTAAAAACAAATTACCAACTCAGGTGGAGTTGATGCATAAGGGCGTTTTAGAAGATTACATCATTTGAGCTCTGTTTTCTGTTTTGCATCTCAAGAGTGGGTTAACCATTTGTTTTTTTAGTCTCCCTTTTGCTTATAACGTTTGGTCGTTTGTAGGAGCTTGGCTTGAGTTTGATGGCGTGTTTAGTAATGAAGCTAGGTGCTGCCCACTTTGTTCAATTTGGGAGGTTATTGTTATTTAGAGGGAAGTGGGAAAGGAGAGTTAGGCATTTAATTTGGAACGTTATTGTGTGAGCTCTTTGACTGTTGAGGAATCAAATTGTTTTTAGGGATGGTGTGGTTGACTGTAAGTAATGAAGTAATTTCTCAGGTTCAAACATGGAATTTGGTTTGTGTTTCAGGAGGGTAAATCAAGAGGGCTTCATTTTAGTGACTGATTTAATAACTCATTTAATAACTTCATTTCAAGGGGGCTCCGTAATTGTAGAAATCATTTTTCATACTTTTAAAAAACTCATGTGTTGAGTTTGTAACTCAAATTGAGAAAATTTAATTCCCTCATAGACGGAAAGAGGTTGTCTCGTGTCACATGATAGTGCAGTGAAATCTAAATCCTTGATCTGGTAGGTGAGAGGATTCGAAGTAAAGAGAATTTGAGACACAAAAAAAGGGGGGAGAATAGGTTTAAGGGTTGAGATTTCTCAACATGAGCAAACATGAGGAAATTAAACTTAAGAGAATCCCCTCCCTCGAAGACGGTGACAAATGATAATTAGTGTAATTTTAATTAATAATAATTTTTTTATGTTTCAATTTTTTAAACATCAATATACAATTATATCTTTTAAGTAAAATTTTACAATTAAATTTTAATTGAATTTTTATAAAATTTATTTTAAAAAGAGTAAATTACATTCTCATTCAAGCATCTTTTAGGGAAAAAAAAGGTGTAATTTACTCTTTTAAAGAACGGAGAAGCTAAACATCATAAAACTCTCCAACATATAATTAAAAGAGTAAACTACATTTTTCAGGCTGAATTGAAATCCAATATTTTCGATTAAGTCCGATCCAAGTGGTTCTTGTGTAAGTAAAAATTATTTTTATAAACAAAAGATAAAAAACATAACAATCACATTATTTACTATTTAGGGTTAAGTAAGTTTTTTGTCCTTAAAAAATATAACGATTTTGATTCTAGTCCATTATTTTCAAATTGTCATCTTCTAATATTTTTTTCTTATCAATATGTAGTTTGAATAGTTGAAAATAATGTTTTCCCTTCTTACTTCTAGGAATTAATTATAGAGAGCATGCTTAGCATGTCATCCGTTCCATCAATCATAAGAATAAGAAATAACAAAACCACACCATGCACAACACAACGATGATATTACAAATTTACAATATAGAGGTAGGCAATCCTTACATTTTATTGTAACCTTAAAGTTTATGGAAACAGCTATGGAACACAAAGATCCCACTCACTGCAAGATATACATGCATGAGCATGACCACTGGGACAAGTTGTTGAAAGCTTTGATTCTGGCAACTAATTTAAGCTGTTGACAGCTTACGAGACACAATAAGCCAAATTGAGTATATCTGCAGCTGTGATCATCTAGTAATGCACATACTTATAGTAATAATGAAATTAGTTCTAATGTTTTAGTTTTTACATCCTCATTTTGAGGGAATACCCCATATTTGGTTCACTGTTGCGGTTGTGGCTGCCTTAGCTGGAGACTGATTAGCTCATCATGCATATACCCATAGCTGATAGTACTGTGTGAAGCATTGGATGTTGCATATTCCCTACGCCTTGCTCCAATAACCTAGTTTCCAAATCCTTATTTAGTTTTGGCTAATTAAAGTAAATTTGAAGCCTTAGGCTTCTAGATAAATCAATAGAGCAGACGAAGTATAAATCATTATGTGTGACACTTCGAAACCCTGCCCCTATATTGTGTTTGTGTAGTCTTTTTTATTTATTTTCAGGTACACCAAAAAGTCTTACATTGTTTGAGAATCGAGGTTAATGGTAGTTCATAAACAACTATCCTCTCTCTATTGAGGTGCTTTCTCGTGACAAAATCGTGAGTCTTCACATAAGTTACTCAATGCAGAGAATACCTCAGAAAAGTGGTGCCTTGTATTTGAGGTCAGAACAATTTATAAATTTTATATGCATGATGATTTTGTCACACATGCATACTTCTAAACATTTATGAACCATGATTATGATCAATTTCATATTGTTAAATTATAGAATGTGTCTTCCTTGATGTTGTTTACCTTTTCTAGTTCTGCATTTTTCTCACCAATGAGGTCTATCTTCTTACAAAGATCTTCATTTTCTTGACTACTAAGGCTTCCCTACAATGACATCAACAGAAAACTGGTAAGAACTTTGCTGGGAAACCTTTAAATCATCGAAAGAAACTAACTGAGTCTGATTTCTGCAACCTTTTTGAGTAATTCATTGATCTCATCACTAAAAATATTACCCTGCAGGCGAGTGAATAAATGATTGTGTTATACAAGACTAAATACCAGATCCACCGATAAACTTTGACACTATATCTTAAGGTTCACCTCTCTTATATTATATATCATTCGATTAGTTCATACCTAATCGATGTGAGATTAAACATTCACACTTGAATTCCAATAAATACCTTTTTCGCGCGGATGCTTTTCAAACTCATCTCCAATTGACTTTCTAGATGCTGCAGCTCATTTAAGTCCAAACCAGATAGTTCTTGGCCCATCAATTGCCTGCGTTTACCAAAAAGTGAGGTGTGGAATCCTTTCTTGTGTTAAATTTGTTTATAGGAATATCTCTTACATTCATTTAATGCAATTCTGTTTAATATATTACCTTTGACTATCATTCAAGTGCTGCAGTTGTTGCCTCAAGCTTGCTGCTTCTCTTTGCCAAAACTAGCACGTAGCAATACAATATAACTATTTAAGCAATGTACTTTTAGATAATATTTTTTTGAAGGAAGCAATGTACTTATGAAATAAGCATCAAAGGAAGTCTTTGTCAAACCATAAAAATTGATCATGACCTATCTTATAAATGAAAATACTAGAGCAAGCTTAACTATTTCATTAAGCTTTGTATATAAGCTTGTGAAAATTAACCAGCTTATGTACATTTACGTCAATTTACCAATATTTGTCCTAATGATAATGGGATATAAAAAAGGACAATATTTGCACGAACCAAAGTTCTATCTTCCAACTAGAGAAGTTAATAATAGTATCAACTGTACAAACATCCTCTATCATATAGGTATGGAGTAAGGTAGATGTGCGCCAGAAGGAATGAGAAGTTCATGAATGGTAACTTTCTGTTAGCCTTGCTATTCATAGCCGGTCCAAAGCCCAGATAAAAGGAGAGGGTTGTGTTAGGTAGTCGACACCCAATGTAAGTTGAGTCTCTAAGACATGGATCAAATACAATATAATATGAATATAGCTCGAGTATAATGTCAAATTAATGAGCATGGGTCGTTGCATCGCTACTTGGATGCGGTGAAAAATACTCTCAAGAGTTCTCGCATCTTTGTGAACAGACGTGGGTAAATAAGTTAGTTCATGAGAGTAGGATTTGTTTTGGGACATGAAATATAGGCACACTTATAGAAAAATCTATGGAAATAATGAAAACTTTGATTAAGGGGAGGGTCAATATCTTGTGCTATAAGAAACTAAGTGGTTGTGTGAAAATGTGAAAGAATTAGATAGTTCATATCTTAAGCTTCAGTACACTAGCAAAGTTAGGTTGATAAATTGGATATGCATTATTGTTGATAAGAAGTGAAAGAAGGACATTCTGGATCTAAAAAGCATATGAGATCATGTCATAACCCTAAAATTTATAGTGAGACGAGAACTTTAAAAATAGTAGTGCTTAGGTACCTCTGGTAGGGTCATAAAAGCACATTACAATAAAGTTTGAGAGAATTTAAAAGGCTTAATGCAGGAAATATCTCTAAGAGGAGAGATTTTCAACAAAATTATTTACGATTTGTTAATTATTAACGTGAATCTTGAAGATAAGGATACGACTTAACTCTTGTTTAGTTCGTCTCCTAGGTCCTCTGAGCAATTTAAGGATGCACTCCTTTATGGAAGGGAAGGCACTATCACTTTGGATGAGGTCCAATGGACTATTAGGACCAAGGATCTAACCTAGCTTAAAGACATGAAGGTGGAGAACAGTGTGGGAGCCTTAAGTGTGTCAAGAGGAATGAGGTGAGAGTATAGGATACTGGACTAAATAAAAATCAAGGGGGTGGTAACAACAATTCGAAGTACAAGTGCTTTAATTGTCATAAGAACTATCACTTCAAGAAGGATTGTCCTGAAAGACATGGAAATGATAATTCCTTGCAAGTTGCAGTTAGCTAAAAGGATGATTATGAGAGTGCAGAGGTGCTAGTGGTTATGAGTTAGGAACCAATGAAGAGTTGGATGATGGACTCTAGATGCTATTTTACATATGTCCAAAAAAGAAATACTCTCAGACTTCGATGAGAAGAAGGTGGAGTTGTTCATCTTGGTGATGACAAAGCTTGTAAGGTATAGGTTCAGTCCATCTTATGATATTTAACAATCACGAATTCATTTTGTAAGATGTGAGGTATGTTCCTTAATTTAGGAGAAATTTGTTATCAATAAGCTTGTTTGCTGGGTTATCTATAACATTAGTACTGAACATGGGGCAATGCAAATTTCGCATGATGGAAAAATAATAAGTAGATGTACCAAAATGTGTGCTTTTATACATGTTATATGACTATACTATTATTGGTCATGCATTGGTAGCCAATTAAGACTTTCATGGTAAATATGTGATATTTAATTTTGGTTTGGTGCATTTTAATGAATGAGTTTAGTTGGAATAGCTGAACAAGGATTGATAGGTGATGGAAATGCTGGAAACTGACAATTACTTTTGAATGAATTTTGCTGATTACAAGGCAGAAGATATAGTGGATGTACATTTTTGGAAGTTGAGTCATCCAAGGGTTTCTAATGTGAAGTTGCGGCAGAGGAAGCACAACTTGAGATAGAGTCTTCCACTAGGGGAACTAGAAGAAGACAACCAATACTGACTCCTAACTATATTGTAATAGATAGGGAAAAGGGGTTACTGTTGCACTAGACTAACAATACTATGGAGCCCTTGTGTGGTATGCTCTAATTGAGTATGAAGAAGTGCAAGACGCAAAACCGAGGAAGTTCAGGGAAGTAATATAGAGCATGAAAACTAAGACTTTGAAACTCGTGGACTACCTCAAAAGCCAAGGGTATTTAAATGCAAAGAAATATTCAAAAGTACACAATACATTCTACGTGTTGAAGAGGTAATGATACAACTTATGAGACTATCAAGGGTAGGGTAGTTAAATGCAAGTGGATCCACAATCTTAAGAAGGGTTTGGAGATACATTAAATACTCAATGAGGGGCCTTGAGAGTCTGCAAATAATACTCAACCTCATATTGGAGAGGCGGTTCTATGAATACTCAACCTAAAGAGACTGTGGTAACAATACTCATCATTAGTTTGGAAATGCAATGTTAAGAATACTCGATAACATTGGTGAAATAAGCAAGATGGTTGATGGTTAACTTGATATCATCACTGTTTCCGAGTAAAGGTGAAGAATTATAGTGAAATGTTGACTTAAAAACATGGATAGTTTAGTCTATTTATAAATTTTTCTATAATTAGAGTTTTTTTACCTCATTGTTTGGAATCACCAAAAAGGGAACTTTCAGGGAAACATAAGGGTTATGGGTTAAAAGATTTTGGGCTATAAACTAGGGTTGATAAACACATGCTACACATTTTGGGTAGAGAGAATTCATCAAAGTAAGTGTTCGACCTTTCTCTCTTGCACTTAATTCTCCTTGATTTGGTGAATACATATGATAGGAGTCTCTAAAAATACTTTGTGGAAAGCCCTGAAGAAGAAATAAGTTATGATTATCTATACTTGAGATATCAAAGATATGTATGAGGGAGCCTCAACTAGTGAGGACACATGGTGATTTTATAAAAGATTTTCCCATAACAATAAGACTACACCAATGGTCAACTCTAATCTCTTAAATTTTTACTATAGTTTTGGATGTACTTACAAAACACATCCAAAATGCAAAGATGTGATGCATACTATTTACTGAAGATGGCGTGGGTGAATTCGTGTATGCATAAATCTAAGTTTTGCTCTCTATTCGGTATGCTTGAAGGATGTTTGTAGTATTTGAGTTAGTTGCAAAGTACGGTAGATTGGTTTGTGGAAAGTGTGAGTAAGAGCATGGAAAGTAGGGATTTTGTTTCCTATGTAATGATGTTTGGTTAGGATTAATCCTCGTTGGGAGTTGCCTTCCTAAAGTCTATTTTTGGTCTTGTTCCAAAAGAAGTGTCATTCTAAACAAGAAGTCTTGTTCCACTGACTTAAAAGGTCCAAAACATGAAGAATACCAGATGATAAAACTTTCATATAAACAAAAAGTCTAATTATAAAAGATATTTTATGAAGTTAGAAACACATTCTACACATATTGGGTTAATAAATTAGCCGAACTTTCATGAAGATATCTCTCGGGTTATTGTCCACTCTCACTATGTTTTGACTCGGTTATAAGCATATGAAGACCCAATTCTAAGTTAGTGGCCTTGAGAAAGAATCAACTCATTTGCTTGTCTGCTCTAGCATCACCTAACCTTAAATCGACTGGAATAATTCCCTATATATAATAGCTCAATATCTTATTTTCCAAGTTTGACTAACAAGATAATTATTTTTATCTGTAAACAGATGCCTCATGCGTTGTGTCATCGATTTACCCTTGAAAATGAGATGATGTGACACAATTAATAGAGATCGATGTGCGTGAACAATGTCAACATTACATCATAAAGCATGATAATAACCTTTAGAACCCTTTACCATGCTTACGATAGGTTAAATATCATTAATTCTAGTGGACTTCACTTAATTCAATGGTAACCTTAATCTTCTAGACTAACCAAGCAATTTATCTTCTTGATTACTAGGTTATCGTTCCTTTTAAGTATTCAACCTTGAGACCTTTTTCCTTATGCCTTATAGATTTCTTCTTCTGACCCAATTCTCCTTCCAGACATGGCTTTCCCATCCTCTATTCATAGTTGTTTAGAAAACTATCTTCCTAGTGCCCTACGCCCTAATGAGTGATAACATTATTCTTCGTCCTTGTAACATCGATGTATCAGTTAAACCACACCCGAATCAAAATTACCTCACCTGACTTACCAGAGTTGAGATATCCAAGAGTGACATTTGAAAAATGGGGATAGTGGTGATAAGAAGAAGGAAAATGGTTTTCTCACGCCATTGTCCGATCCCACTACGTCTTGACTCAATTATGAGCCACTAAAGACCCATGTTCTCAATTAGTTGCCTCGAGAAAGGTCAGCTCCTTTGCTCGGCTACTCTAGCATCTCCTAGCCTTCAATCAGATGAAGCTTCATCGCCCAATAACTCAATATTCTATTTTCCGAGTTTGACTAACAATATATTTTTTTTTAGGTGTAAACAATAGGCTTGAGTGATTTCGCACAATGTCATTTTCTCTATCTCTTTGTTTTGTAAGTCTTTATCACTTATTTTCATGTCGACATCTAGTTTGTTGAGGGATATGTAAGGTATTGAGTTTCCAATGGAAGATTATTTCTCCTTGAGCATTGCTATTTATCTAGAGAGTTTTTATCAAGAATTTATCAAGAAAAGTCTCAACCAATTAAATTTGTTATTTAGAGGAAATCAAGGGAGGTAATGGTGTATAATTAAGGAAAGGTGTTAGCAAATACGCTGTTTTAAAAATTTTCTTGATAAATTTTGTCACTGTATCCATCATTCCCCTTTCTCCTTCCAAGTTGATTTTCATTTTATTTCCTTTTTTAGGCAAATGATGAGGGGGTGATTATCGACAAGGCTAAACTTATTTGGGATAAAGGGAATTTTAGTTGTTATAGCATCGAATTGTGTCTTTTCTATGGTCACTTGTTTTGAAAGTGTGATTTTTCCATGGCAATTCCGCATGTAGTTTATCAGTGGTTAGGGGTTCATTTTTGGTGAATTATCCTAGTTATTTTTTGTGTTTGTATCTTTAGTGGACTACGGTAAAGGGAGGATGATATGGCATGTACTTATAGAATTAGGGAACATGTATATTTTTTTTTTAACCAGGTTTCCAAAGTTT